>Ga0182014_10001712_pt1 | contig 28789 bp, 24 predicted proteins | sample 612S2DmetaG_FD_120489 | JGI IMG/M metagenome (GOLD analysis project Ga0182014, IMG submission 120489) | Permafrost microbial communities from Stordalen Mire, Sweden - 612S2D metaG | ecosystem: Environmental > Terrestrial > Soil > Wetlands > Permafrost | place: Sweden: Stordalen | collected... | reverse complement strand
GTGAGCTTGCCGATCACAGGTCCCGGGACGCCCATTGCCAGCCCCATCCGCAATTGCGCCGCGACGGCCGGCGATGCGAGTTCGGAGAAACGGCCGCTGACGATGAGCGTGCTGCCGACGAGCACGGCGGAAATATTCCCGATACCCACGACGTTGGCACGCGTCGAATTATCGAACGCGACGGGATCGAGCTGCCCCAGAAATTCCTGATCGGCGGCCCACGCACGAGCAAGCGCAAACGTCAGCATCGCGGCAACGGCGATGGGCAAGCCATATAAAGTCTGCCGACGTGTCATTGCGTCAAAGCCCTCGTTTCGTCGCTTTCGATAACAACCGGCATCTTAAGTGATGCGTGATTTGAGTGTGACGAAATATCACCAGTGTCGACAAGAGTAGCAGGGCGTAGCAAGGCGTCTTTTGTAGATCGGCAATGAAGTTGGAGAATTCGGCAATCACGTCTGATTATGCACAATCCAAATTGACGCGCGGCCGATGGGCGAGGAATATGCGAGATTAATTGAAGGGGAGCTTGCGTGCGCCGCACATTGTTTGCCGCTTTGCTGGTGATGCTGATGACGTCGGCTGATGCTGCGGACATCATCGTGTTCTCCTCCGGCGTCACCAATGGAGGGCTTAAAAAACTCGCCGCCGCCTGGTCGCTCGAGACGGGCAACAAAGTGAATATCCAAAGCGGCACCATCGGGAAGGTGAAAGACGACGTGACCACCGGTGTGCGGGGCGATGTGGTTCTGCTGCCGTCCGGCGAGCTCAAAGCTATTGCCGCCAAGCTGAAATCCGGCACCATGGTACCGAGCGGCCGCGCTCTATTCGGCTTGGTCGTGAAGGCGGGCGCGCCGCATCCCGATATTTCGACGATCGACAAATTCGCCGCCGCGTTGCGCGCGTCGAGCGGCATCGGCTATCCTGATCCCGCGGCCCAAAGTCTTTCAGGCCTGATGATCGAGAAAATGCTCATGCGCCGCGAGTTTGCTGGCGTGAAGCGCAAACCCCTGCTCGACTACGCGGCCGCGATGGTCGCGAAGGGCGATGCCCAATATGCGGGCGGCACCATCAGCGAGGAGCTTTCGGATCCGGGCGCTGAATTGATCGGACCATTTCCCGCTGCGCTTGATATGCACATCGACTTTTCCGCCGCGGTGCTTGTCTCCGCGGCGCAGCCCGCCGATGCGGTGGCGTTCGTGCGCTACATCACGCGGCCCGAAGCAGCGGCCGCCTGGAACGATTGCGGCATCGACGCGGCGGGGAAGACTGCGCAAATGCCGCGAGCCGCGTGTTTCGTTCTGGCGCCCACCATCGCGCCGCCGCCGCCGGACGACGAAGTCAGGGCGCCGCGCCCGGCGCGCGCGCGCGGTATTGGCACATCGCTCGCCGTCGAAGGAGCACAGACCGCGATCGCCGCATGTCTCGATAAGGGCTACAAGGTCACCGCGCTCGTCGTCGATGCGGCCGGCGTGCCGATTGCGCTGATTTCGGGCGACGGCGCCGCCGCCATTACGCAGCGCATCGCCATGGGCAAGGCGCAGGCGGTGCTGAAAACCAAGATGAGCAGCGGCGAGGCGGCTGCCAAGGCGAAGAGCGACTCCGCCTTCCTGACGCAATTGACGGGCGATCCACTGGTCGGCACGCCGCGCCAGGGCGGCATCCCGATCATGGTCGGCGGCGAGTTGGTCGGCGCATTCGCGGTCTCCGGAGCGCCGGGCGGTGACAAAGACGAGCCGTGCGCGATCGCCGGCCTCGCCAAGATTCAGGATCACCTACAATGAGCTTGCCCGCGATATTGCCGCAGTGTCGGCGGATCGCCCAATCTCAGCGCGCGACAGCCTTGGTGCGCCGATTTGCCCCCGTGTTTGAGGATGAACCGACGCCCTCGGTGACGGCGCGACTCTCGACGGTCTTGATCGCCTCGCTGAGCGCACCCAAGTGTCGATCCACGGCAGCGGACACCGTCATCAGCTTGGACTTCCAAGTCAAATTGATGCAGCCGAGAACATGGCCGTCGACGCGAATCGGCATGGCGATCGAATTGCGTCCGTCGTCGAACTCATGGCGGGTTTTGCAATAGTGGCCGCCGAAATCCGCATCGCGCGTGCTGTAGCCGCGCGCGCGCGTGACTCCGACGACTTGTTTCACCCAGTGAGCATCATGCGCTCGCTCGTCTCCCGGCTGATTTTTCCCCCGCAGCCGGTGCAGCACCGCCTCGCGCTCTTGGTCGGGACAGAAGGCAAGATAGGCTCGGCCCGAGGCGGAGCGCAGCATATTGGCGCGAAAGCCGATGGGGCCGAGCGGAATGTTGTCGAAGTACGAGCGCGGCTGATTGGTTTCGAGAACCTCGACGTAATCCAAGCGGGGAATGGTGAGCACCGAGGGCCAGCTGACTTTTTGGCAGAGACTTTCCAAGACCGGCGAAGCGATCTCAACCAGCCAATCGGCGTCGTCGAGCTGTTCGCGCTGCTGTAATGCGTGGCTCGGCAAATACGCGCCATCGGCCATCCGCTGCCACACCATGCCATGGCGATGCAGCGTATGTACGATGCGGGTCAGCGTGCTCTTGGACAATCCGGTGGTTTGATGCAGATCGTGCAAACTGGCCGCGCGCATGGCCTGCAGAGCACGTATCACGTCGAGCCCGCGTGAGAGTGCGTTGATGGTTTTCACCTTGTAGTTGCGCATGGCTTTCCTCTGTTTTTCACCTGGTAAAAACTTATCACAAATTGATTCCGTGCGCGCCGCTTTTGACCCAATATTTGCCGAATCTGAAGACCCGCTGGGTCGAAAAAAGCGCGACTGCCGCGGTGCTGACTGCGAATACATCGCCGAGCCGCGAAGTGAGTGGGGAGTGCGGCTGTGAATAGCGAATTATTTTCGTTCAGTGGAAGACGAGTCAGCGCGTTGAGCCGCGACCGACTCGCCGGCTGCCGTGCACGCGGCCGCCGCCATTCTTGAGTTCGACGTCACCGAAGGAGCTGCCGTGAAGGTTCAACGCAAAGTGCTGATGATCATAACCCTCGACACCAAAGCGCAGGAGGGGCGGTACATCCGCGAAATTCTCGAGTCCCATGGTGTGAGCGTCGTGCATCTCGACGCCAGCATTCGCAAAACCGTTCAAGGCGGCGCGGAAATCGGCCCCGACGCTGTGGCACAAGCCGCGGGCTCGACACTCGAGGCCGTGCGGGATCTCAAACACGAGGGCAAATGTCAGGCCGTCATGACGCAAGGCGCGATCAAGATTGCCGAAGACTTGCAGCGCACCGGACAGATCGCCGGGGTGATCAGCGCCGGCGGCTCGATGGGGACCACGCTCGCGACCGCGGTGATGCGCACGCTGCCATACGGGATGCCCAAGGTCATGATCTCGACGATGGCGTCGGGCTTCACGCGGCCCTTCGTCGGGAATCGCGACATTTTGATGCTCAATTCAGTGTGCGATATCGCGGGACTCAATACCATCACGCGCGATGTGTTTCGCAATGGGGCCATCGCCATTGCGGCGATGGCGAAGGAATACCAGCCGGGGGGTGGTGAACACAAGCCGCTCGTGATGATTTCCACGTTGAGCACCACCGACAAGTGCAGTGTGCGCGTGCGCGAGGCACTCACCAAACAGGGCTACGAAGTCATGGTGTTCCATACGCTCGGCAACGGCGGCATGACGTTGGACGACATCGTACGCGAACGCGACGTGGCGGCCGTGGTGGATATGTCGCTGGTCGAAATCAACGATTACCTTCAGAAGGGCCTGTGCAGTGCCGGGCCGGATCGCGCAAAGGCGGCCCTGCAAAAAGGTGTGCCCACTATTTTTGCGCCTGGTAACGCCGATTTTATGGTAGCGGGCCCCATCGACCAGGCCAAGGTGCAATTTCCCGGCAAACGCTATCACATGCACAACGCCGCATTGACGGCGGTGCGTACGGAGGCGCCGGAACTGGAGGCGCTCGCGGAACACATGGCGGGTTTGATCCGGGAGGCGCGCGGACCGGTCAGTTTCTTGGTCCCGTTGAAAGGCTTCTCGGCGCACGATAGCGAGCAGGGTTACCTGCATGACCCATCGTTGCCGCCGGTGTTCGCGGCGCGTCTGAAGCAGGTCATGCCGGCCGGAGTCCCGGTGGTGGAAATCAACTGTCACATCAACGATGAAGCGTTCGCGGATGCCATCATCGAGCGCGTACTCGAGATCGCACGGCCCCGGGCGCAGATACGCTGATGCAACTGACCGACGGCGATGTCCGCGTCATCCTCGAGTTATTGGACGCGACGGCGTTCAATGAATTGCACCTTGAGACCCATCAATTTAGCCTGACGTTGCGACGCGCGGAAGCCGGCTGGACCGAAGAGAGCGCGATACTCACCGCACCGGCGCCACTGACCGCACCGGCGCCACTGGCCGCTGCGGCGACACCGCCCGGCGGCGCGTCGGTCGGGTCGCTTCCTTGGATCGCGGATGCCCGTGCCGTCGAAGGACTGGTGGAAATCCGAGCACCGTTGCCCGGGACCTTTTATCGATCTCCGAAACCGGGATCTGCACCCTTCGTCGAGGTCGGCGGCCGGGTCGAGGTCGACACGGTTCTCGCCCTCGTGGAGACGATGAAGTTGATGAATTCGGTGGTCGCCGGCCTTCGCGGTCGGGTCATCGAAATCTGTGCGCGAGACGCAGAGTTCGTCGAGCAGCACGCGGTGCTCTTGCGCATCGCGCCGGACAGCATCGTTTCGGAGGCGTCGTCATGAGCGGACGCACGTGTGTCATCCGCCGAATCCTCATTGCGAACCGCGGTGAAATCGCCGTGCGGGTCATCCGCACTTGCGAGCGGCTCGGCATCGAGACCGTGCTCGCGGCATCGGCGGCGGATATGGATTCAGTGCCGGCTCGCCGGGCCGATCACGTGATTTGCATCGGACCGGCGAAATCCTCGTCCAGCTATTTGAATGTCGATGCGGTCATCGCGGCTGGGCTGGGTGCGCGTGCGGATGCGATTCACCCGGGATATGGATTTCTGTCGGAAAACGCCAAAATGGCGCATGCCTGCGAGGCGGCCGGGTTGGTGTTCATCGGACCGACCGAAGCACAGCTCGCGGCCGTGGGCGACAAACTCACCGCTCGCCGGCTCGCCGTCGCCGCAGGTCTTCCGGTGGTGCCCGGCGGTGAAGCGCGCACGCCGCATGAAGCCCATGTACTGGCCTCGCACATCGGCTTTCCACTGCTGATTAAAGCCGTCGGCGGTGGCGGCGGGCGCGGCATGAAGCAGGTGCACGCCGCGCGGCAGCTGGACGAGACCATGGATATGGCGATTGCCGAGGCGCAAGCGGCTTTCGGCGACCCGCGCGTCTACTTGGAGCGTTATATCGCGGCCGGCCGTCACATCGAAGTGCAAGTACTGGGCGACGGCGAGGAGGTCGTTCATTTGGGAACGCGCGACTGTTCGATTCAGCGCCGCTATCAAAAGCTGCTGGAAGAGGCTCCAGCGCCGAACTTGAGCGAGAGCCTGCGCGAAGCCATGCACGGCGCCGCAGTGGCTTTCGCACGGCGACTGCGCTATCGAGGCTTGGGGACGGTGGAATTCTTGATGGATTGCGAACGGGAAACGTTCTACTTCCTGGAAATGAATGCGCGCATACAAGTCGAGCACCCGGTGACCGAGGAGATATGCGGCCTCGATTTGGTCGAAGAGCAGATCGCGGTTGCCGAAGGCCGCAAACTGCGCGTCTCGCAAGCGGGAGTCAAATTCAGCGGCGCGGCAATCGAATGCAGGATCAATGCCGAGAACTGGACCCAGGATTTTCGCCCGAGTCCGGGTGCGGTGACGCGGGCCTGCTTTGCGGTGGGCGAGGGCATCCGGGTGGACACTCACATGCAAAGCGGGGCAAAAATTCCGCCGTATTACGATTCGCTGATCGCCAAGCTCATTGCCCATGGCAAAGATCGCCCCGCAGCGCTCGCGCGGCTTGCCGATGCGCTCGTGCGCACCGAAATCAGCGGCATCGACAGCACCTTGCGCATGCACCGCGAACTCGTGCGGCAGGCGCCGTTGCAGCGCGGCGGTGTCACCACGGCTTACTTCGAAGAATTCCTTAAATCGCGGGCGGCAATCGATGCCGGTGGAGTGCGCTGATGGCCAATATCGAATTGATCGACGTGTCCATTCGCGACGGCAACCAGAGTCTGTGGGGTGCGGTGGGACTCGACACGCCGCAAGTGCTGAGCGTCGCGCCATTGCTGGATCGGGTGGGATTTCGGGCGCTCGATTTCACCTCGAGCACACACATGGGCGTTGCGGTCCGCAATCATCTGCAAGATCCTTGGGAGCGCATCCGCCTGATGCACGCGGCCACGCCGAATACTCCGTTGCAGTTCATCGGCACCGGCCTGCGATTCATTTCCTGGGAACTCGCTCATCCTGCCTTCATGCAGTTGGTCTATGACAGGCTGGTGGCGAACGGCATTTCGCGGTTCGTGGTGCTCGACCCGATGCATGATCTTGAGGCGCTGCGCGAGTCGGCGCGGATGATTCGCAAAGCGGGCGGCTTCGAGATCATCGCGGCGCTGACCTTTACCGTGAGCGCCTTCCACACCGATGATTTCTACGCGGATTTGGCGGCGAGCTTGGGGGAGTCCCCGTACATCGATCGCCTCTACATAAAAGATCCTTCGGGATTAATGAGCGCCGAGCGCGCCCGCACCCTCATCCCGGCGATCCGTGCGCGTATCGGCAAGCCGCTCGAGCTGCACTCGCATTGCACGATCGGGCTCTCGGCCGTGAGCTACATGCACGCGGCGGATTTGGGAGTCGAGGTGCTGCAGGTGGCGTTGGGGCCGCTGGCCAACGGCAGTTCGCTGCCCGACGCCGTGCGCGTGGTTGCGAACTTGCGCGAGCTGGGGCACTCGGTGGATGTCGACGATCGCCTCCTCGGGCTGGCCGCAGACTACTTCTCGCGGCTGGCGCAGGCGGAGAATTTGCCCGCCGGCGCGCCGCAAGACTTCGACGCTGCGTATTTGCGTCACCAGGTGGCGGGTGGCGTCATCAGCACGACGCGCCGCCAGCTCGCCGAGCTCAAGCTCGAACACCGCTTCGCCGATCTGATGCGCGAAGTGGTGCAGGTGCGAGCCGAACTCGGCTATCCCATCATGGTGACTCCGTTCCCCCAAATGGTCTGCACGCAGGCGCTCTATAATCTCATCGGGCGAGAACGCTATGCCAGCGTATCGGACCAGATCATCCGCTATGTCCTGGGGAAATTCGGTAGGCCGTCCGCGGCCGTGGATGCCGAAGTGCGCAACCGCATCCTAGATCGCTCGCGCGCCGGCGACATCGAGCGCGAGCCGCCACCGCCGGATCCGGACGAACTGCGCCACAAATTTAGCCGCGGCATCAGCGACGAGGAGTTCCTGCTGCGTGCCGTGATGCCGCCGCAGCAGGTGGACGCCATGCTCGCGGCCGGACCGGCGCCGCGCCACTACAACCCGGACGTGCGCTCGCTGATCAAACTGCTGCGCGGCCTCAAAGACCGTCCGGCGGTGGCGGATTTGACGGTACAGAAGCCGGGCTATCGGTTGTCGCTGCGTCGCGCTGCCGCTCGGGAACTGAGCGGTGTCTGACAGCGCGACGCTCGATACGCATACGCCCATCGCGAGCGCGGTACGCGCGCGTCTGAGCAAGGTGCGCGGATTCGCTTTCGACTTGGACGGGACCTTGGTGCTCGGCGACAAACGCAACCAGGGGCTTGAACCGCTGCCGGGCGCGCTCGCGCTCATCGACTGGCTGCACGCGCGGCAGACGCCCTTCGTGCTGTTCACCAATGGCACCACGCGCACGCCGGCTCACTACGCGAAGACGCTGCGCGAGGTGGGATTCGCGATCAACGACTCGCAAATGCTGACCCCGGCCGTGAGTGCCGCCGAGGTGTTCGTGCGCCGCGGGTATCGGCGGGTGATGGCGCTGGGCGGCGAGGGCCTCGCGGCGCCGCTGCGCGAAGCCGGCCTCGAGATCGTTCCCCCCGGCGGCAAACACGTCGTCGATGCAGTTTTGATCGGCTGGTATCCTGAATTCACCATGGATGCACTCGAGTCTGCGTGCCACGCCGTGTGGGCTGGCGCCACGGTGTACAGCGCGTCGCAGGCGCTGTTCTTCGCCACCGCAACGGGCAAGTCGCTCGGCACCTCGCGCGCCATCTCGGCCATGATCAAGGACCTGACCGGTTGCCGCGTACACGTCGTCGGCAAGCCCTCGCTGCATGCGCTCGGCTGCGCGGCGCGCCGCTTGAAGGTGCGGCTCAAGGACCTGGCGGTGGTCGGCGATGATCCATCGCTCGAAGTGCCGATGGCGCATCGCGGGCACGCGCTTGCGATCGCGGTGAGTACCGGGGTCGGAAGCGCCGATGCCTATGCGGACGTGTCGGAGGCCCGCCGGCCGCATATTTCTCTGCCTGGCGCCGGCGAACTGCTCGAACTGTGCAAACGCGTTCTGTGAAGACCCGACGCAGCGGCGTATCTGCTAGGGCGGCACCGCCACGGCGTAGACATGAAAGCTGCCGGGGTCCTTGCCCTTGAGGTCGGCGTTGCGCTGATAGTCGAACTTCGACTCCAACACCCAGGCGGTATCGCCGACGGCCGTCACGGCGGTCGGCAGCTCGAAGCCGCTCTTCAGCACTTTGATGTTCGCGGAATCGCTGTGGATGGTCACTTCGTCGAGGCGGCCCTCTTTGAGTCCGGCACCGGGGTGCCCCTGACCTTCGACCAACAGAATGCGGCCATCGGTCGACAGGCGCATGCCGTCAGGTTGATACAGCGGCTGATCGGTGTGCAGTACCGTGCCCTTGCCGGCAGAGCCGTTCTTGTTCACATCGACGCGGATGAGGTGATTGGTAAAATAGGTATTCGCATAGAGCTTCCCGTCCTTCGCCCAGACCAGCCCGTCAAGAGAAGGGTCGGACGGGTCGCTGTACCAAGCCGCGAGTTCTGCCGCGCCAGGCGTAAGCCTGAGGATGCGGCCCTTCAAGGTGTCGGTGATATAGGCCGACCCGCGCTGGAGGGCGATGTCGTTGCACACACCGCCCTCCGGAAGCGCATAGCTCTTCAGTCGCTTGCCGCTGTCGAGCGCAAAGGTCTTCAGGGTCGCCGTGTGCTCGCTCAAAATGTTGTCGCAAACCCAGAGCGTGTTGTGCGGCGCATCCGTCAGCACGCCCAGGACGAAGTGGAAATCGCCGTCTTCCTTGGAAATCCAAGGCTCGGCTTGCGACCTCCCGGGCAGGGCACGGTAGATGCGTCCCGTGTTGCTGCCGCCGATGTACAGCGTGCCATCCGCGGTTGAGCCGAGGCTCTCCGGAAACACTTGCTGATCGTCGATCACGATGTCGGTGGGGGCCGCCGCGGCGGATGCCGCCAGTGCGGCGGCAAATACGCAGGCACCCACGAGTGCTTTGGCGAAAGTCATGTTCCGTCCCTCTGAAAGTTCTCTTCGCGCTATTTTGGCGTGAGCTTCAGCAGCTTGCCATTGTCCGTGAGCACAAACACCGCACCGTCGGGACCCACGCGCACGTCCCGTATCCGATTATGCATGTCGAGCAGCAGCGGTTCCTCGGCGATGACCTTCGTTCCCGAGAGCGTCAGTCGATCCAACATCATGCCGCGCAATGCCCCGACGAACACGCTGTTCTTCCACTGCGGAAACAAGTTGCCGGTGTAGAAGGCGAGGCCAGACGGGGCGATGACCGGGTCCCAATAATAGCGCGGCTGTTCCATGCCGGCCTCCTGGGTGATGCCTGCGCCGATCGGCATGCCGGGATAATCGATGCCGTGCACGATCACCGGCCAGCCATAGTTTTTGCCCGCCTCGGGGGTGTTCAACTTGTCGCCGCCGCGCGGCCCGTGCTCGGTCTCCCAGAGCCGGTGTTTTGCATCGAACGCCAGTCCCTCTGGGTTGCGGTTGCCGTAGGTGTAGATCTCCGGAAGCGCGTCGGGTTTGCCGATAAACGGATTGCCCGGTGCGGGTGCGCCGTCGGGCGTGATGTGAATGATCTTGCCGAGGTCGGTGTCGAGTCTCTGCGCCACATCCCACGGCGGGGAAAGGGAGCGGTCGCCGATCGACACGAACAGATTGCCATCGCGCCCGATCGCGATACGGCCGCCCGAGTTCCCGTTGAGCGTCTCGGCCGGCAGCGCCGGCACCGCGCGGAAGATGACGCGCACATCCGTGAGGCCGTCGGCGGCCTCATCGAGGCGCGCGCGTGCGATGGCGATCCTGCTGTCGGAGTCCCCGACCGGCTCGCTGAAGGTGAAGAAGATGCGGTGATTGGCGCTGAAATGCCGATCGAGCGCCACATCGAGAAGCCCCACTTGCCCGAAGTAAAACACGGCCGGCACGCCCGTGAGCGGCGCGGACAAGGCCCCGTCGGCACCCATGAGCCGCATCGTGCCGGGCTTTTCGGTGATGAGCAGCGTCCCGTCCGGAAGAAACGCAAGGCTCCACGGGGATCTGAGCTTATCGGTCAGCTGCGTGACGTTGAAGGGGACGCTCGCGTGATAGGGCGCGCGAGTCTGGCCGGGAAATGCGGGTTTGTCGTCAGTCTTTTCCGGCGGCCGTCTTTCAATGGGCTCGCCTTCGATCGTGACGGCGCTGAAATCCGTATAAATGTGTCCCGGCGGCACGGGGGCCACGCCCGGCGGCGTGCCGGTCGGCGGCGTGGCGGGCGGCGATGCGGACCACGCGAGGGGAATGGCGCTGAAGCATGCCAAGCAAATCGTCCGTAGTCTCGGTGTCATGCACAAGAATATGCACGCATTTACGGCAGCGTCTTTGATGGGCCGGCAGTGAAATTGGAGAATTCGGAATCCACGCGCCGGAAGCACCGCGCGCGCCAGGTGAAACTTTCAAGAATTCTTTCAATACCAAAAACAAATGTCATAGCATTCGATAACGTCGTTCCATTGGAGGAATTTGTCATGCGTCGATCACCCATCTTGAGCTTCGCCCTGTCCGGCCTGCTGGTGGCGAGCCCGGTTCTTGCGGAGACAGTGAACCAGCTGCTGCACAGCGGCCCCATCCCGACCGCCAATCCCAAGCCGGATCTGGCTCACGTGCCCATCGTCTTCGGCAAGGACATCAAGTGGACCGAGGGGCCGATCAAGGGCGAGTGGCAGGCGCCGCTGTTCGGCGATTCCAGCAAACCCGGCATTTATGGCGTGCTGATCAAGTGGATGCCGGATTCCAACAGTCCGCCGCATTTTCATTCCACCGACCGCTATGCCTACGTCGTCGCGGGCACCTGGTGGGTGAGCAGCAGCAGCATCTACGATCGCGGCAAAATGTATCCGGTCCCGGCGGGCAGCTTCGTCACCGACATCAAGAACGCCATGCATTGGGACGGCAATGCCAAACAGGCGAAGGAGCAGTGCATTCTGCTGGTGGTCGGCGAGGGACCGATGACATCCACGCTCTGGGTGAAGAAGGATCCCAATAGCTTGGAATACACGCCGCCTGAAACGAACAAATAGCGACCGCAGGTCGGAGAGCGCCGTCCGGTTTTGCCGGCTACACCGCACGCCGATGTCTGCCACAAATCACTTAGGGAACGCATGAACGAGAAAAATACCGCGCGCCGGAAATTCCATCCGATCTACGTTTGCCTGTTGCTCCCCTACGCGGGCCTCGCCTGGGTGCCGTTCTACAACCGCATCGACCCGCGGCTGTTCGGCATACCGTTGTTCTACTGGTACCAGATGGCCTGGATCGTGCTGACCGCCGCCGCGATGGTGCCGGTGTATCTGTATCAGGAGGGGCGCGGCAAGTGACTACCCACCCTGCGGCGCTCGTCGTATTCATAAGCCTGTTCGTTCTGGCCGGATGCATCGGCATGTTCGGCGCGCGCTGGCGCAGCGGCGATCTGTCGCAATTGCATGAATGGGGCTTGGGGGGGCGGCGCTTCGGCACGGCGATCACGTGGTTCTTGCTCGGCGGCGATCTGTATACCGCCTACACCTTCATCGCCGTGCCGGCGCTGATGTTCGGGTCGGGCGCGACCGGCTTCTTCGCCGTGCCTTATGTGACGCTGATGTTTCCTCTGCTGTTCATCGCCTTTCCGCGCCTTTGGTCGGTGGCCCATGCACACGGCTATGTGACCGCCGCGGATTTCGTGCGTGGCCGCTTCGGGCATCGAGGCTTGGCGCTCGCCGTCGCGGTGACCGGAATCGTGGCCGTGATGCCGTACATCGCACTGCAGTTGATGGGCATGCAGGTAGTGATCGCCGCACTCGGCATTCGCACCGACTGGATGGTGCCCGGCATCGGCACGATTCACAACGTGCCGCTGATCGCCGCGTTCATCGTGCTGGCGGGCTACACGTATACCAGCGGCCTGCGCGGCACCGCGCTGATCGCGGTGGCCAAGGACCTGCTCGTCTACATCACGGTGCTGACGGCCATCATCGTGATTCCCGCCAAGCTCGGCGGCTATCACAAGGTATTCGCGAGCGTGCCGCCGGCCCAGCTGTTGCTGGCGCCCGCGCCGCCCGGCAGCCTCGGTGCGGGCTTTGCCTACGCCACGCTCATCATCGGCTCGCTGCTCGCGCTGTTCCTTTATCCTCATTCGGTGACTGGGCTGTTGAGTTCGTCCAGCCGCCAGGTCATCCGGCGCAACGCGATGATCTTGCCCGCCTATTCGCTGGCGCTTGCCATGATCGCGCTCTTGGGCTATATGGCGGTGGCCGCCGGCGTCAAAGCGATGCCGGAATACGCGGCGGGCTTTGAACGCTTCGGCAACAATTTTGCGGTGCCGGCGCTGTTCCTGCATATGCTCCCCGCGTGGTTCGCCGGGCTCGCCTTCGCCGCCATCGCCATCGGCGCGCTGGTGCCCGCTTCGGTCATGGCCATCGCCTGCGGCAATCTGTTCACGCGCAATATCTACAAGGATTTCATCAACCCGAATTGCGCGCCGCGGACCGAAGCGCGGGTCGCAAAATTGATCGCCTTCGCAGCGAAGCTCGGCGCATTGTTCTTCGTGCTCGAGCTGCGCACGTCGTATGCCATTCAGCTGCAGCTGCTGGGCGGCATCTGGATCTGTCAGACGCTGCCGTCAGTGCTGCTGGCGCTGTACGTGCGCCTCGACCCGCGCGCGCTGCTGGTGGGCTGGGCCGCGGGCATCGGCACGGGTACCTGGATGGTGGCGCAGCTCGGCTTCAAGAGTTCGATCTATTCGCTCAGGGTCTTCGGTTTGACCGTGCCGAGCTATGCCGCAGTGACCGCTCTGGCGTTGAACCTCGCCCTGAGCTATGCGCTGACGCCGCTGTTCAGGGCGCTGTCGAATGCGCCGCAGTTCGACGAAACGGTCGCGAAGGATTACCTATGAGTTTGCCGGAGTTCGCGATTCCGGTTGACGAAAAACATCGACCCGTAATTGACCTATGTTCCACACGGTAAACCTGCTGCAGGAGAAATTTCCATGAACAAGATACTGCTCGCGACCTTGGCCTCGGTGCTGTATGCCGGCCATGCCGTTGCGCAAGCGCCGGCGCCAACCATCGCAGCGCCGCCGACGAATGACGAAGTGGGAGCGCCGCGTCCGGCGCGGGCGCGCGGGATCGCCATGGCGCTCGCCGTCGAAGGGGCGCAGGCCGCGAGCGCGGCGTGTCTGGAGAAGGGCTACAAGGTCACCGCGCTCGTCGTCGATGCGGCCGGCGTGCCGATTGCGCTGATCTCGGGCGGCGCCGCGGCCATTACGCAGCGCATTGCCATGGGCAAGGCGCAGGCGGTGCTGAAGACGAAGATGAGCAGCGGTGAGGCTGCTGCCAAGGCCAAGAGCGATTCCGCCTTCATGGCGCAATTGACGGGCGATCCACTGGTCGGCACGCCGCGCCAGGGCGGCATCCCGATCATGGTCGGCGGCGAGATGGTCGGCGCCTTCGCGGTTTCCGGAGCACCGGGCGGCGACAAAGACGAGCCGTGCGCGATTGCCGGCCTCGACAAGATTCAGGATCGCCTGAAGTAATCTGTCTACTTCTCCTGGAGCAAGAATTTTTGCAGCCGCTTGCCGTTATCGACCTCGCCCGTGTAGAGGTTCCCCTTGGAATCCATCACCGCCTGATGCACCCAGTGGAATTGGCCGGCATTGCGCCCGCTGTGTCCGAAACTCGACACGACGGCGCCATCGCTGCGTCTTAAGATCCAGACGACGCTGTTTTCGCCGTCGACCACCAGCAGGTATTTCTGTGCCGTGTCATGGGAGAAGACGACCGTCCAGGCGGATCCCATTCCCAGTGTCGCCGGGCGCACGAAGAATTCCTTGAGGAACTTCCCTTGCTTGGTGAAGACCTGAATCCGATCGTTCTGCCGATCGCAGACATAGACCAATCCATCAATCGACAAACGCGCGCAATGCACGGGTGATCTGAACTGCTTGTCGGGTGGGCCGCCGGGCGCATACGCCGGAATTGTCCCGGCGGTGGGAACTTCGGCTTCGATTTGTTCGACGGAGTTAGCGACCTCGCTCAACGGTATGCCGTAGCCGCCCCAGCCGCGCTTGAACTTACCGGTATCCGAGTCATAGACCACGACCCGGTTGTTCAGATACCCGTCGGCGATGTAGACCTCGTGGGCGGCGTCATCCACATCGAGGCCCGCCGCGCGGCCGAGCAAGCTCGTGTCCTGATTATTTTTGGGCGCTTTGGACTTGCGTCCGATTTCGAGCAGTTGACGTCCGTCGGATGTGAATTTGATCACCTGGCGATCATCGACGCCGGCGCCGCTGATCCAGACGTTGCCGCCCTTGTCCACCCAGAGAGCGTGCTCGACCGTCGGCCAGTCCGGCACGAACCCCGGACCGCCCCAGGATTTGATGACGTTGCCGTCGGTATTGAATTCCAGCACCGACGGCGTGCTATTGCAGCAGTCGCTGCGCGGCGGGGTTCGCTGCGCACCGAGTTCATCCTCGGTCGCTGACCGCGGCCGCTGCAGCACCCAGATGTGGTCCTGGCCGTCGATGGCCATGCCGCCCACCTGGCCCATGGTCCAGTTGTTCGGCAATTGCTTCGGCCAGAATGGATCAACCTGGTAATGCGGCGCGTCCTCGCTCGCGGCGTGGCTAGGTAAGGCGGCCGAGCCCATCACTGCCGCGAGCGCGAAGGTCGCGAACCGAAATCCTTGCATGGGTTTGCTCATTTCGTCAGTCCGAACGCATAGACATGCGCGTCATGGGTCACGAGAAACACTTTACCCAGCGCCACTACCGGCTCGCTGAAATGCACCCAGTCGGCGATGATCTTCTTGCTGGAGTAAAGCGGCTTGCCGGTCTCGGCATCGAAGGCGTAGAGCACGAGGTTGCTGACCGGCGTGGCGCGGTAGTGCGCGCCCGTGGTCGCCGGGTCGCGCGGTGATCCGTCGGGCATGGGCGTGTTTTGGCGTGCCTGGCCGCCGGTCTGGATCGCGTAGAGCACATCGTTCGCCACCACCGGCGGGTCGGGCAGGATCATGTCGGACGAAGTCCATTGCGGATCGAGCGATACCTTATCGCCGTCGGCGGTCACTTGGAACGCCATGATGCTGCCATTGGGTATCGGGCCGTTATTGTGTTTGAACGGCGGCGCATTTTTTGACGGCGGCCCATACATGGGTACATACAGGAATCGCCTGCCGTCCGGGGTTTCATAGGTCGTGATGGCGCCCCACACCCCCTGGCCGGGATCGGTCCCCTGCGCCTCGTCGTTGCCGAGCTGCGGGCTCTGGTAGAAAGGCGTCGCGTGACTGTCCGGCGGCCCGCCGCCCAAATCCGCGGCGTCGAGCAAACAAACGATCCCCTCCTTTTGACCGACGGCGACCAGAGTCTTCTTGCCGAACGGGAAAACGACCGGACTCGCCGAGCCCGCCAGGTCCTTGGACATCAAATATTTATGGTTCTTCGGGGTGAAGGAATCGACCAATTTCGTCGCCTTCGGGGCAAGCAACAAAATGGTGTCGCCAAATTGACCGGCCGCCGGATCATATAATCCATCGTCGGTTTCCAAGATCACCGTGTCATTGGGCCCGCGCGCAAGGGCGCCGCGCCCCCAGGGGCCCGCGGATCGGGCGTTGCTGGTATAGAAGCGCGTCACTTGCGGGTGAGCGGGATCGCGCACATCCATGGCGCTCGCCGCCGATGCGTCAGGGATGGGGCCGCTCGTCGGCGCCGGGGTGCGCGCGGTGACAGTTGCCGCGGGCATCGCGGAGTTCAGGTCGAAGATTTCGCCACAGGCGCGCCCGCTAGTGGTGTAGACGACCTGGTCGATGAGATTGAGACTCCAGGCGCGGGCGAACGGGGCGACCATCTGCGTCGGCGTCAAATATTCCGCGCCGTCACCGAGTTCGAGTCCACGCAGCTTGCCGTCGCTGGTGATGAAATAGATGACGCCAGTTTTTTTGTCGATGACGGGCGTGGCGTTCGCCGCGTTCGCACACAGCCAGTTTGCGGGCCGCGCCGGCTTGATCGGATTGATAAAGGTCTTTTGCCACACGATGTGGCCCGAGTCCGCATCGAGCGCAAACATCGTATCGTCCGTACCGAGCAAGAACACGAGGCTCTTCGCGCCTTGCGACGTGCGCACCCCGGACACCACCAGCGGCGCGGTGACCGTCGACAGCGCGACGTCGGTCGGCTGCGTGGACAGCTGCGCACTCCACTGCAGCTTGAGCTTCTTGACGTTGTCTTTCGAGAGGGTGGTTTCACCCCGGTTCCAACCGGTTCGCTCCTGATCGTAGCCCCAGGTGCTCCAATCGTCGGCCGCACTGGCGGCCGCAGGCTCAGGGGCTCGAGGAGCCGGAGCGTCTCCAGAGAAACACACCACCGGCAAGATCAGCGATACCAGGAACAGCGGAAAGCTCGACGGGGTAACTGTTGACATGCACGCCTCGCTATCAAATGAAATGGATCAACGCGCTATACGCCCGGCTCATCAGCTTGGAGCGGTGCCCGGGCAGGCGCTTAAGGTGGGGGGCTTCTCGGCATTGAGGGTGATCTGCTGCAGCAGCATAGGCTCCGCCGGCAGCTCGCTGCTTCCGGCCGGGAACTGATTAAAGGACAGCACAAAGGCGATGAGATCGGCGACCTGGCGATTTCTCAGGCTCCCGGGGTCGTTCAAGGGCATGGTGTTGTGTATGCGCCCGGCGAGATCCCCCAGCGACTGGCCCGACCAATTGTCGAGGAATACGCTGCCGGCGAGTGCAGGCGCGACGTCGTGGCCGCCCAAGCTCGCGCCGTGGCAGGCCGCGCATTTGTCGGTGTACAACGCCTTGCCGCGCGCCGCCTGATCGGTCGTAAACACGCACTCCCACACCGAACGCGACGCAGACTGCGCCTCGAGTCCGTCGAGCGAATTCCAGAGCGTTCCCAGCGCCGCTACAATGATGACCACCGTCCTTTTCATGCTCTCTTGCCTTGCTTCACGCGCGCGGTAGGCGAAACGCCACGAGTTCCGCCGAGTAATTGCCGCCGCCGATTGCCAGAACGATGTACTGTTGACCATCGAGCATATAAGTCATCGGCGCGCCGCTCTGTGGTGCGGGAATATAGACCGCGCCTTTTTCATCGCCCGTCGTCTTGTCGTAGGCGCGCAGCATCGCGCCGCGCACGCCGAATGGCATCGTCGCGAAACCGGCCTCGCCGCAAATCACCAGGGTCTTCGTCACGAGAGGGCCGAGAATGCCCGGGCGTCCGGTGCGCGGGATGTCTAGGCCCTTGAGCGCAGGGTGGTGCTTGACGTTGTCCGGCGTCTCGCCGTGCGCGACCTGCCAGGCGATGTCGCCGCTCTTCAAGTCGATTGCCGAGATGACGCCATAAGGCGGCTTGAGCAGGGGCAGTCCATCGACCGTCGACTCCCCGTCGGGCGTCGCATGGGGCGGCCCCGGCGGACTGACGCTCCCCATCGGGCCGGCGGGCATGGACGCCGCGCTGGGCACTCCGTGGACGTACTCGAATTGCGTATATTTCGGATCGCCCGGTACGATGCTGAGGACCGCGACCGAGTTCTGCGAGAACAGATACACGATCTGAGTGTCCGGATCGTAGCAGCCGCCCGGCCAGTTGGTGCCGCCGAGAAGGCCGGGCGCGCACAGCGAGCCCCAGCTGCCGTTGGTTGTCCCCAAGGTCGGCGGATTGTAGACGCCGTCGGTGCGGTAATGCGAGATGAGTTCGAGACCTTTCGCATGCAGCTCGGGCGTGAAATCGATGATGGTGTCCGCATTGACGTTCTGCACGGAATAAGCCGGCGGTTTGGACGGTATGGGCTGCGTCGGCGAATACCATTCGCCAGGCACATCACCGGCCGGTACCGGCGTCTCCGGAATCGGCCACACCGGCTTTCCGTTCTGGCGATCCAGCACATACAGAAAGCCTTGCTTGGTCGGCTGCGCAAGCGCCTTGACGATCCGGCCCTCGTGCGGAATGTCGCAGATGATCGCCGCGCAGGGAATGTCGCGGTCCCACAACCCGTGATGGATCGTCTGATAGTGCCATTTGCGCTGGCCGGTATCGAGATCGACCGCGACGATGCTTTCGCTGAACAACGTCGGACCTTCGCGGTAGATTCCGACTTGATCGCCGGTCGGCAGTTCCACCGGCAGATAGACCGTGTTGAATTCGAGATCAACCGACATTTGGGCCCAGGCGCCGGTATTGCCGACCCGCTCCGCGTCTCCCTTGCGCAGCCAAGTGTCGTAGCCGAACTCGCCTTTTCGGGGGATGGTATGGAAAATCCACTTGCGCTTGCCGGTGCGTGCATCGAAGCCGCGCACATAGCCCTTCACGTTGGTGCGATATCGCGGCACATCGCCCGACAGATGTGCCGCGCCAACCACGATCGTGTTTTTCGCAACCACCGGGGTGGAATGCAGGCCGACTTCGCCGGTGACCAAGTCGATTTGCTGGTCGTCATTCATCTTCAGATCGACCACACCATTGACGCCGAAGCTCTTGACGAGCACCCCGGTCGCTGCATCGAGCGCGATCAGGCGGTAGCCAGGGGTCACGTACACGATGCGCTCGTCCTTGCCGTCGCTCCAATAAGCGACACCGTGCCCGGAAAGCTGGCGCGGCGCGTGGACGCCGCGCTGACCTTCGTCCTCGCCGTGCATCCAAATCACTTCGCCAGTGCGCGGGTTGAGGCACACCACATCGCGGCGTGAGCCGGCGGTGACGTACATCAGGCCCTTGATGAGCAGAGGCGTGCCTTCATACATATATTCGGGGCGAGGGCCGAAGGAATCGGTCTTGAATCGCCACGCGATCTCCAGGTCATTGAAGTTGCCGGCGTTGATCTGATCGAGAGGCGAATAGCGATGACTGCCCAGATTGCCCGCATAATGTCGCCATTCGGTGTCGGGGAGCGCCTCATCGACCGATGCCTTGCCTTGCGCAAAGACCGGCATGCGCGACGCGATGAAGCCGGCGACGGCCGAGAACAGGACGGTCCTACGCGACGTGGATGCCATGGTTACTCCGGCCTCTTGGCGTCAAAGCGCAGGTTCTTGAGAGTTTGCGCATCGTCCGAGAGCTTCGTGTTGCCCGCCGGAATTTGATTCACGGAAAGGATGAACGCCGTGATGTCGGTGGCGGTTTGCGGACTCAAGCTGCCGGGGTTGTCCATGGGCATGGTGACGTGGATACGGTCGAACAGCGCCTTGAGCGCCAGGCCGTCCCAATTGTACAAGAATGTCGGACCGGCCAGCGCCGGCACTGCGCCGGTTCCGGCCAGAGTGGCGCCGTGGCAGGGCGCGCAATGGCTCGCAAACTGCCAACTGCCGCGCTGCGCTTGCTCGGCTGTATAGACGCCGTCCCAGATCGAATGCGAGGGTTCCGCGGCTCGCAGCCTCGCGGCGGTGATGCCGAATGCCGCCAAAGCAAGGGTGCCGGTCAGCTGCATGGTCGAGGCGGCCCGCAAGCGTCGTCTCAACTCAGCTCCTTGAGCTTGGCTAAACCCGAACGGATCTTGGCCTTCAGGTCCTCGCCGATTTCCACCCAGGGCGGACGGGTGTACGTCATGCGGGAATTGCCCATCATCAGGTTCAGCGTGTATTTGATCGCGCTCGGGTTGTAATAATCGCCGCCCTCCATCAGCGACGTAGCCGCCGCCAGCTTCTTGAAGGGCTCGTTGACATCCTTGCCGGCGCGATGCGCCGCGAACACCGCGGCCACCCGCTCCGCATAGAGGTTGCCGGATCCAAGGATGGCGCCGTTCCCGCGCCGCAGCGCCGCCAACATATTATTGTCGGTTCCGGAAAAGACATCGAGTTTGGCGGGCAGCCCATTGGCGATGGTCTCGTATTCGGCCGGATCGCCATGCGAATCCTTGAGGCCGACGAAATTCGGATGCTGCGCCAGGCCGCGGAACACCGCGAGATCGACCGGCACGCCGGTCACTTGCGGAATGTGATAATAAAGCACCGGCGTTTTGACCTGATCGAAGATCGCGGTGAAGTAGCGCAGGACGCCGTCGCCCTTCGGATCTTTGAAAAAGAATGGCGGCGTGATCAGCACGCTGTCGGCGCCGATGTCGGCGGCATGCCGCGACAGCTCGATGGTGTCGGGGAAGTTGGCGGTTCCCGTGCCCACGATGATGTTGAAGCCCATCTTGTTCTTGATCGCGAACTCCGCGATTCGCTTGCGCTCCGGCACGGAGTAAGACGGTCCTTCACCATTGGTGCCGAGCACCAGCACGCCGTCGGCGCCCTTGCTCTTCCAATAGGATAGCTGATCCCGATAGGCGCCTTCATCGAATTTGTAATTTTTGTCGCATGGCGTGACCGCCGCGATCCAGAACAGGTCCTTCGCTGAGCCGGCAACAGGTTTCGCTGCCGAACCGGATTCCGAACCCAAAGCCGTAGTCGAACGAACGCCCAATACTGAAGCCACCGCGACCGTGGCCGTACCCATTCCTACGAAGGCTCTGCGCGTTGTGTCCATGATATTCCTCTCCGACCAGCCAGCCCGGCGGTCTTGCCATTTATGACGCTTAATTTATTCGGAAAAAACCCAACAGAAGTTGCGGGCTCTCACCCATGCGACGGAGGTGACGGGAGTCTCACGTGCAGGACGTTCCTCAGATAGTTGATGTTAGCCGCAAGATTGTCCTCGATACTGCCGGTGCCGTCACCCGGTCGCGGCGCGTCGACATCGATCACCGCCCACCCCTTCCACTTTCGGTCGCGTATCACCTTAAAGATGGCGGGAAAGTCCACGCCGCCATACGCGCCCATGTTGCCCCAGATGCTACCGTTCAAATAATCTTGCGGCGCTAGCGTGACCTTGTTACCCCGATACTTGGCGTACGTGTCCTTGAGATGAAACTCGGCGATTCGCGGGAGATATTCTCTAATGATCTCAACCGTGTTCATGCCGCCCAAGACATTATGCCCGGTGTCAAACGTGAGCCAGACATATTTCGGATCCGTCAGTTCCATCACTCGGCGAAATTCGTGTTCCCGCTCCATCGGTCCCCAGATATGGGGATGCGGAGCGAGCCTGACTCCGTAGGCAATCGTTTGTCTGCCGATCTCGTTGAGCGTGTCGGCGAGTCGCTTCAGCTGATCGTCGCTGGGGCCCTTCGCCGGACGGCCGCCCAAATTGGATTTCCAATGATCGCAGCCCAACGGCGCAAGAAAGTCACGCGCGAAGCTCACCATGTCGGTAATGAGTTGAGCATTACCCTGCTCGCCGAGCCAAGGATACGGACCGCCGCCGAACGGCGATTCGCTGCCGGAGCCGCCCTTGCCGGCGGCGCTTGGAGCGAGTGCGGCAGCGGCGCGCGGTGGCAAATCTCCCACGTCGATGAACGTGATCCCCGCAACAGCGCACATTTTCTTGAGCTCGAGCGGTTGATTTACATATTGCCCCAGTTGGTTTGAAAATGGCTCCAAGCCTTGGAGTCCGTAGCGCGCGGTATCTGAAATCATGCGCTGCATGTCGGTCGAAGCCCGCATGGGGCTGCCTTTTGACCACTCGCCCCACATGGCACCGGTGATGCCGAAGCTAATGTCCGCATCCATGGGATCGAGGGACTGAACATTCGTTCCCCACACGGGGGATGCGCCCAACACGCTCACCGCAGCTGCGATGCCGGACAACGCAATCGCAGAAGAGACAAATTCCCGCCGGTTGAGAAGGCGATCATCGAAGCCTGCGGTCATGGTCATTTACCCTCGTTGGATGACTCGCGATTAGTAACATTCCCAGGATATCAGGGCGTGTCGAGACTTCTTTTGTGGATCGGCAATGAAGTTGGAGAATTCGGCAATCAAGACCGCTCATCCGCATGCAATTGCGACGCGCTGGGGGCAGAGGGACAGAATAGCCCTCCGCTGCGGCGCATAATTCCTTGACTAGTCATTGCAAGTCAGTAGTGTCCGGACGTTAATTGTATAGATTCAGTTGGTTAGAGAAATCGATGTCATTTTGCTCAGCTCCGACGGCTGCAAGCGGCGTGTTTAACGGCGTTTTCTCAAACATGGTCAAGCTCAAAATCTGTAGCATTTCGTAGAGGCTCGCTGAGATGTTCAGACGTTTTTTGACGATCGCCACCAACACATACACCGACACGGACGCTGTCAATATAGTTGTCGCATAAATTGATTTTCTTACGCAGCCTTTTTGAGTGTCGTTGTCGCCGTGGTGTTTGATTCTCCTTTTGTTTCGATTTTGTCGGGATTCAGATAGACGATATCTACTCGCCGCCAGTTTCTGGTGGTGCGGGTCCAGCGCCGCGGATTCTTCGCTCGAGCGATGGCGTACAAGGCGCTACGGCGGCCCAGGATCGATTGGTCGAGCCCGGCATGGCGCGCTGTGACGGGGTGACGAAGCGGATCGCGCTATGGCGGTGCTCGTGGCTGTGCCACTGGATCAGAGTGGTTGCCCACGTCCGGGCGGCCGCGATGTCCGCAAACGGGTGCAGGGGTACGCGGGACGATACTTGAGCGTTTTAAACAAGGACTCCGAGTAGGGATTGTCGTTGCTGACGGCCGGACGACTCAACGATGCCATGACGCCCAGCTTTTGCAGCGTCGCCAACATCGTGGCACCCTTCATCGAGCCACCGTTGTCGGCAGATACGTGATGTCCCAAGAAAACAGCTGGTCTGGTTCGGTCGCGCACACCGCCCGCGGTTTGCTGCGCTTGTGGGCCACACGTTCCGAGCGCCGGTGGGCCAACTGGTTCTCTGCCCTCAACACGCGGTAGAAGGTCGACTCGGAACCGACATAGCGCTGCTGATTGGCCAGCCGCGGCACGATCTGGCTCGGCGGCAGATGCCCGAACTTGCCCCCCCGCATTGCCTCAGTAAAAATGTTACCGGGTGGGCTAGTTGCCTCAGGTGAGATGTTACCGGCGACTGCGCCTGTCACCATGGTGCCTCCACTAATTTGGAGGGGATATCGTGACCAAGATGACGCACGCGGCGCGGGTAGAACTGACCAACGAAGTCCGTAAGCGCTATTGCGCGGCGGCCGGCGCCGAGAAGCGCAAGATCCTCGACGAGTTCATTGCCGTCACCGGCTATCACCATAAGTCTGCGATTCGCGCGCTGAACGCCGAACCAATCACCAAAAAGCGACAGACCCGCGCCCGACCTTCGCTCTACGACGAGGCGGTACAGGCTGCTCTGATCGTGCTCTGGGAGGCCTCCGACAGGGTATGCGGCAAGCGGCGGCGGGCACTGCTGCCGATTCTGTTGCCAGCCCTGGAGCGCAATGGGCATTTGCATCTTCTTGCGCCGATGCGCCAAATGATCCTGGCTATGAGCGCCTCGACAATCGACCGATTGCTGCGAGTGCCACGCAGCGCGACTCATTTGAAGAAGCGTCGCCGCGCGATGCCTGAGGCGCGCCGACGTGTGCCGGTACGCACCTTCGCGGACTGGAACGAGCCGCCGCCGGGAAGCATGGAGATGGACTGTGTCGCGCATTGCGGGGACGCCAACCGCGGCAGCTACGTCAACAGTTTGGTCCTGACCGACATCGCGAGCGGCTGGACGGAGGCGGCACCGCTGGTGGTTCGGGAGAGCGGCCTGCTCGTTGAGACGCTCGACCGTGTTCGCCTGGGATTGCCCTTCGCGCTTCGTGCGTTGGATGTCGATAACGGCAGCGAGTTTGTGAACGAGTCCTTGATCAACTACTGTCTCAGCCATGGGATCGAACTCACTCGCTCTCGGCCCTACCGCAAGAACGATCAAGCCTGGATCGAGCAAAAATACGGTGCGGTCGTGCGCAAGCTGCTGGGTTACCGTCGTTTCCAAGGTATTGTTGCTGCCCAGGCCATCACGCGACTGTACGGCACGTCGCGTCTGTTCGTGAACTTCTTCCAACCCTCCTTCAAGCTCGCGGAGAAGCACCGTGAAGGCGCTCACGTGTCCAAGCGCTACCATCCACCACAAACTCCCTGCGAACGGCTGCTGCAGGCTGAGAGCCTTCCGGACGCCGCCAAAGCCAAGCTGCGCGAGGTGGCCAGCGCCTTGGATCCCCTGAAGCTTCTGGAAGAGATACGTGCTGTTCAGGCGCACCTGGCAATGCTCGCCGATGGCGAAACGCCTCCCAGCGTCATGGCCGAACCACCGGATCTCTCGGCCTTTATCTCCGGTCTTTCGAGCGCTTGGCGGGCCGGCGAGATCCGTCCAACGTTTTCCGTCGACGCCAAACCGCGCTACTTGCGCAGTCTGCAAGCTGTCGCGCACGAGCGTTCGAAGAACGTCGCGGCGAAGGCGGTTGTTACGCAGCCAGTTGCGCCGACTCCGCCGGCTATGACCGCGGAAAAGACACCAGAACGACCGCAGCTGATCTATGCCGAACCGGGTACGCCTGCATTTCACGCGCTGACGATGGTTTGGCCACTGGTTTGTCGCCGCCTCGAGGGATTTCCGAACATCACTTCCACGCAACTGTTCGAGGAGCTCTGCATTCAGTTCCCGGGACGCTTTCACGCATGGCAGGTGAGACGCCTGATGAAGCGCGTGAAAGTCTGGCGTCAGGATGCGCGTGCTCGAGGTGTCGTGATCGGCCGGCTCAAACAGCGCCGCGTAAGCACAAAACCGCGGGGACGCGGCCCGGGCCCTCAGCGCTTCGTGGATCACTGGCCGGAGATGCTTCAATGCCTGGAAGAGCGGCCGGATCTGACGGCTGCAGAGTTCCTCACAGAATTCCAAGCGCGTTATCCTGGATTTTATCGCGCCAGTCATCTGCGTACTTTGCGGCGTCGTGTGCAGGTTTGGCGCCGCCAAGCCATTCAGCGGCTGATCAGCAAGATGAAGGACCATACCCAAGACGTCGGCTCCGGAGCGACAGCGTGATGACCATGACAAACTCAAGCCCGGCTTCTGCCGCCTTCGGCGTCAGACTGCGCTTCGTCTTGTAATTCGAAAGAGCTCGCAGATCCCAAATGATCGAGCTCTGCGGGTAACATCCCTGGTGAGGCATCCGATAACAAAATTACGTGAGGCAATATGGGGGTACTGGGCCGATCGCGGAGCCTCGAGATGAGGCCAACTGGACCGTGCTGTTCGTACCGCCGCACCATGCGGCGAACCTGACGCGTCGTCAAACCGAGTCGTGCAGCGACGGCGTGCTGCTTGTATTGACCGTCGATAAGCCCTTGAATACATTTAAGCCGATCCAGTTCGCGCATCGTCATTGTCACCTTTGGTGTGCGGATCATGACCAGCCCTCCAGAGCGTTCAGAACAGACTCGGAGAGTGGGCTCATAAACCCAAAAGCAGACATTTCTACTTAGCGGAAAGCGGACATGTCTATATAGCTATCACATCGTTAGAGAGTGGGCATCCGGCGCCCCTAGGGTGTGAACCCCAGAGGTTTCCGGATGCCCCTCGCCGAACCCGGCGTGCGCCTTTCGTTACGCACCGGGCTCTCCCTCGATGTTTACGCATAATGAGGACCGGGGTCCCAACCCGAGTTATAAGGCGCCACGCGGATTGATGACAACGGTACGGGGACCGTAGCGCCATCTCGCCAACGCAGCGCCCGTTGGCGCGGCTTGTGCCAACCGTACTGAGCAGCGAGTGCATCCATCCGAGAGCCTGGGTGCTTCTTGTGGAGCCAGCGTTTGATAGTCCACCAAAGATAGTTGTCTATCCCGGCGAACACACGTTTCGCTCCCCACGCGTGACGATAGAAGTTACCCCAGCCACGTAAGATTGGATTCACCCGTTTCAGTCGGCTCTCCAGCGTCTCGGTGATCGTGCTCCGATCGAAGATCAGTTCGATGCTCCGGCGCAGTCGTTGCGAACGGTCTTTTGGGATCACCAGGCGCGGTACTAAGGTCCGACGACTCGGATGCCGTCGCACGCGTAGGTGATGTCCGAGGAACCGCAGCGTGTTGGTCACCGGGGTGACCAACGTCTTTTCCGGCGAGAGTGTCAGACCCATTTGGGCACTGAGCATTTCCGCCAAGGCAGACTTTTCCTGCTCGGCCAGTAACCGACTTCTTTCAGGGTCATTATCAGGCGAGGCCACCAAGATGACGAAGTCGTCGGCATAGCGGATGGGCATAAAGACGGGAAGGCCGCGACGTCGGTCGCTTGCACGGTTCATGAACGCGCGTCGAGTAATCAACGTCGGATCGGTCAGAGGTCGAGTAGGGCGCCCGCGCTTGGAACCAGAGGTTCCTCCACGCGGCCACACCTGTCGCTCGTACCGTTCGTCGATGATGCTCAAGGCCACGTTGCTAAGTAAGGGCGACAGGATTCCACCCTGAGGACTTCCGCTATCGCTGCGGATGAACTGTGCTTCGCTCATGACGCCCGCCTTCAGGAACGCAAGGACCAATCGATTGAGCTTACCGTCGCCGATGCGTCGGCGTATTCGCACCATCAAGGGATGGTGCTCGATGTGGTCAAAGCAACCTTTGATATCGCCTTCTATTGCCCACTGGAACGGCGGCGTTTCGGCCGACTTCCAGCGCTTCATTCCGCGCGGGAGCAAAAGCGTTTTTAAATGCGCCAATGCACCCCGCACGGAACGACCCGGTCTGAAGCCATACGAAGTAGGGTAGAACCCTGCTTCGAAGATCGGCTCCATGATCTGCTTCATTGCAGCTTGGACCACCCGGTCCTTCACGGTGGGAATGCCGAGCGGCCGAAAGACGCCCGGTTTACCAGCTTTGGGGATCAGAACACGCCGCACCGGACTCGGGTGAAACGACCCGCTCCGAAGTTCCTCGCGGATCGCGACGATAAATTCTTCTGCTCCTTCTTGCACGATTCTTCGCACCGTGATCCGGTCTATTCCCGCAGTTCGCGCCCCGCGATTTCGCGACACACGATTGAAGGCGATCCGAAGATTTCGTGGGTCGGTTACAAGACCCCACAACTCTTCGAACCGATAGTCCGGATTTTCTTGACTACGCGCATACAGCTTGCGTTGCACGCTCTGGAGCCACAGACGATCGTCCGCAGATACGATATACATCGTTTACCCCAGCGACCGCGCCGCTGTACTCATCGACTGTCCCCCTTCGCCCTGTACGCGGCTTTCCCGCGCTCCGACTACTACGAGGACTCTGCCCCTACGTTGAGACATCGCCGGGCTTGGCGGCTTGCCGGTTGTTTTCGTTCCGGCGCTCAACTGCAGGTTCCCGTGTTCCCAAGGAGAACCCTGGGTGCTGTAGGTGGTCAGCTTTATCCCTGGCAGTTCTGATCGCGCTCGATTCGGGACACGAACACGACACACCGGATATTCCGGTGTACGAGACCATTCGAAGCAGACAATCCCGATCACGCTGCTAGCTCCACTCATCGTGGTTTATTCTCCATACAGAGACGTCCGACGCTGACTTCAACTGCGCGCCAATAGACGCGCGTGCTTCACCTTGGCACCTGTGGTAGCTTGCCAATCAGAGATTGCATCTTTGCTTGCAAGCACTTAACGCCGTTCGGCTTTTGTAGCTCGTCGTTCCAACCTCGACGAGGTTCACGGCGCCCTTACTGGCTCAACCCGACTTGAGCCGTGAGAAGTCCTTAGCTTCTCGGTCCTCCTTGCGCTTCACGGCGCACACTTCGCATAATATACATTATGGTAAATAATGAAGCATATGCCTTTCGCTCACATTCGATATTTCAGCGTCCGCTGAAACTCGGTTATTCCGTGTAATTCTCACGCGATTCCACTAAATGTGGTATTTTCAGCAGATGCTGAAAGTGCCCATTTCTCCGGCGGTCTCAGAGCAGCAACTCGAGAAAACGGCCCAAGCTCGCCTTCTCGACGTGCTCGGCGGTATCCCATTCGTGACTCTCGCCCCACCGGGATTGGAGGCACCGAATCCGGCTCTAGCAGCTGACTTCACAGTATCGCTTGAGGCGGCGGGCGCTCAGTGGACCTTGGTCTGTAAGGTTAAACGCCTCGGTCAACCAAGGCATGTTCGTGAAGCCGTATACCAACTACGGCATCAGTTGATTTCGATGCGGAACCCGAGAGTTTATGGCATTTTTATCGCGCCGTATTTGTCCGAAGAATCCATCGCCGTGCTTCGTGAAGAGTCATTCGGGTATCTGGATTTTGCAGGGAATTGCTGTCTGTCATTCGGCTCCGTATTCATCGAACGGCGTGGCGCACCCAATCCCTCCGTTCGCCGCCGGGCATTGCGCGAAATCTTCGCGCCGAAGGCCTCGCGTGTCCTACGCGTTCTTCTAACAGATCCCGATCGTCCGTGGCGTGTGACCAATCTCGCGCAGTCTGCCGGCGTCAGCCTCGGACAAGCGAGCAATGTGCGGCGGGCGCTCCTTGACCGAGAATGGGCGCAAGCGGACGCCTCGGGCGTTCGCCTG
>Ga0182014_10001706_pt1 | contig 28896 bp, 28 predicted proteins | sample 612S2DmetaG_FD_120489 | JGI IMG/M metagenome (GOLD analysis project Ga0182014, IMG submission 120489) | Permafrost microbial communities from Stordalen Mire, Sweden - 612S2D metaG | ecosystem: Environmental > Terrestrial > Soil > Wetlands > Permafrost | place: Sweden: Stordalen | collected... | reverse complement strand
GCGGCATCTTTGAGTTCCTCGATTGAGTACTCCCGAAGCGTCTTGCCGGTGCTGGAATTCTTGATAGCCATGTGGCCCATCCTTTCGCGCCAGGCCGGACAAAGCATTGCCGGCGCCGGTATCCGACACATCGAGTCTAGACGCGGATATCCGCTCCCTCAGTGAGGCAAATCACAAGGGGGTGTGATTCGGACACAGAATATCTGCCCACGGATTTCGGCTAGAATTTCGACGACACGGTAGAACAAAACCGTGGAGTCTGTAGCCGCGAAGCGGCTTAAGAATGCAGCCCACGGAGTAGGGCGTGGATAGAAGTGGGAACCCGATAAGCCCTTCGGGCGAAGGAAGGTTCTTACTGGCCGGTCAGACGCCAAACTGCCAGCGGGTTGCGGCGTTGAGCGACTTTTTCTCGTCGAGTCCAAACGCCACCACCGGACGCACCGAATAAATCGGTTCTTTCAGGTTCAAAATATCCGCCTCGAGCCCAGACATATCAAAAGAATACTTGCGTTGATACCGCTTGAGGAAGACGCGGCGCTGATCGACGTCGGCCACTTCCTCCGCAATGCCTTCGACGATCACTGCCTGATTCGCCTCCTCCGTGCAAACCACGCAGTGCTGGTTCTGCTTCAGGTTGCGCGCCTTCCGCGACTGCCGTCCGGTGCTGAACAAGAAAACTCCATCCAGCCACAACCCCCAAACAATCATGGTGTGCGGGGACCCGTCGGGCCGCGCAGTCGTGATCCAGTAATTGTGAGATTTTTCCAGCCGTCGCTGCGCCCAACTCCAAGGCAGCAAACCCTTCGTGCCTTTAGGCAGGCCGTATCCCGGCATGTGCGGACGGCCGGCTTTGGGTTTCGAAATCCGCGGCCGAGTTTTCTGCGCTCGCATTATGATGACCGCTGGAGACGCAGCGGGCTGCGTCTCCCTTGGGCGACTACAAGTTCTGCTTCGTCCACTGGTCGACGCGCTGCAGCGCCTTGTTCAAATTCTCCAGCGAATTGGCTACGCTGAAGCGCAGGTAGCCTTCCCCATACTCGCCGAATGCCGTACCGGAAAGGCACGCCACCCCCGCGTCTTCGAGCAACGCATCGGCCAGTTTCTTCGACTTCCATCCCGTCTTAGTAATATTGGGGAACACGTAGAACGCGCCTTTAGGCACGCGGCAGGAGAAACCTTTGATCCGGTTCAGCCCGGCCACAAACACGTCGCGCCGCTTCTGAAATTCCGTCCGCATCTTGTCGACTGGCGACTGATTGCCGCGAATCGCCTCAATGCCGGCAATCTGGGTAAAGCTAGCCGTACACGAATTCGAATTCGTCATCAAACGAGTCATTTGCGTCGCGAGGTCTGGCCGCATGACTCCGTAGCCCATGCGCCACCCCGTCATAGCATAGGTTTTCGAGAAGCCGTCGAGCAGGATTGTGCGTTCTTTGAAGCCGGGTTCGGACATGATCGAGTGATGACGGGCACCGTCGAACATCAGGCGGCTGTAGATTTCATCGGACAGCACCATAATATTTCGATCGCCGATGACTTTGACGATGTCCGCGATGTCCCGCTTGCTGAGGGTGCCGCCGGTGGGATTGTGGGGTGAATTTAAGATGATGAGCTTGGTGCGATCGGTAATCAGTCGGGCCAGTTCTTCCACATCCAGACTGAAATCTTTCTCCTCGTGCAGCTTGATGGGCACCGCCTTGGCGCCGACATAATTGATCATCGACTCATAAATCGGGAAGCCGGGGTTGGGATAAATGACCTCATCGCCAACATCCGTTAATGCCAGCATGGTAAAGAAAATAATTGGCTTGCCGCCCGGAACCACTACCACCCAATCGCTCGTAACTTTAACTCCGCGGCTGCGTTCCACATCCTCGGCAATGGCTTGGCGCAACTCGGGCAGCCCCGCCGACGGCCCATAATGCGTCCAACCGGCTCGGAGGGCTTCGACGCCGGCCTCGACAATGTCCTTGGGAGTGTCAAAGTCGGGCTCGCCAATTTCCAGGTGGACGATATCTTTGCCCTGACGTTCCAGGGCGCGCGCCTTATTGAGCACTTCAAAGGCAGTTTCAGTGCCCAGCCGCGACATGCGTTGGGCCAAGCGGAGTTCGTGCTGCGTAGTTTTTTCCGGGGTTGCAAGAGTCGTCGTCATAGTGTGTCCTTCGTGGCTGAGTTCGTGGTGCGAATCAATTCAATATGGAAGCGAGCCAAACGCGCGATTATTGCGTCGCAAAGAACGCGACACATCGCGCGGCTCGCTCAGATCCTTCGCTGCGCAAAGAGCGCTTGCTCGGGATGACAAATCAAGCCCAAACCATAGTATGCCATTTCCAGCCCGATTTCATTGTCTCGCAGCTGTTGAGCGCGAGTCACGTCCAGCGGTCACAGGGTTTGGTGATGGGTCGTGCTAGGTGCAGACGGGCGGCTTGCCAAGGTGGCGCGAATCCGGACGAGTGCGTTCAGTCGAGGAAAGTCCCCGCTCAACCGGAGCTTGGACGGGGCTTGCTCGGGAGTGAAGCGAACGCCATTATCTGAGCGCCCAACTATCTTGCTTTCTGCGATGTTCCTTCTACGCCATCGGAGAACCGGTGGCTGGACTGTTGCTCTGCGCTCGGTTCCCAAACCGCGCCGAAGTAAACCGAGTTGAAGAACGAGTTGTCCGCCGGTTCGAGGGGTCCGAACCGGTGATTCATAGCGCCATCATCGTTGGCCTCGAAGTTACGGGCGCCGTTGCAGGGAACCGCGTTCGTGCAATAGGGGATGACTGCCATCCAGTACTTGCCTGCGGGTAATCTGCAACTCTTGATGTGTTTTACCTTAACGGCGAGCAGGGGGATGCCATAGTTTTGATAGCCGGTATACTCAAGAGTGGCAGGCTTTTCGCCATGGCAAACCAGCCTGCCGCCATTGCCGCCAGCCCGAGGAATGCCCTCACGAATTTCATAGGGACTGATCGCAGGATCAAGACGCGCGACCTCCATGAAGTTGTCCGTGAAAAGGCCAGTAACGGTCCAAGTCTTGCCCTTGAGAACTATAAAAGGAGCATAGACGGCCGCGCCAGTGCTGACGATGACATCGACTTCGTTGGCGAGGCCATTGGCGTCGCTGGCGTCCGAATCAAAATCACCGGCGTAGAACAAGCAGGGCTTGCAAAAGGCGGGTGGAGTCGGGGCTTGGTGAGATGGGCTGCTGGCAACCGCTACACGAGTCGGAACCTGGATATCAAGTTCGCGATCCAGGCTGGCCTGCGGCAAACGGCTGTCCTGCGCCACGGCGGAGGGAATCAGCCCTGCCATCAGCGCCGCTGCAAAAAGCGTCTTCTTCATCGGAAATTTCCCCTGGCGGTTTTACGGTTTGATGTGAGGTGGCGCGATGGCCGTTCCAGCGAACGGCACACAGTCCACGGAATCGTATGCTGACGCCGGACACAGAAAATGTCAAGCGAAATGGAGCGGAAGTGGATTCTATATTTCGGCTGCATTCTTACGCCGCGTCGCTGCTGCCTCGACTCTCGTGATCACGCTCAGTTTTCTTCCTGAGGACGCATCTTTCCGGTTCGCAGATAACGGTTGTGCCATCCCAGGGACTCGGTGAGCAGGTGGGGGGTGTGTTTGCCGTACGACAGCCGCTCGGAGCGGTTGAGGTAGTCGAGCAACAATGCTTTGTAGTCCGGGCTGGAGCACTTCTCGATGATGAGGTGGGCACGCTGGCGCGGCGAGAGTCCGCGTAGATCAGCCAGCCCGTGCTCGGTGACGATGACCTGCACATCGTGTTCGGTGTGGTCGACGTGCGAAACCATGGGAACAATTGTCGAGATGGTTCCGTGCTGGGCGGTCGATGGGGCCATGAAGATGGAGAGATATCCGTTGCGGGCGAAGTCGCCGGAGCCGCCAATGCCGTTCTGGATGCGCGATCCCATGACGTGGGTCGAGTTGACATTGCCGTAGATGTCGGCTTCGATCATGCCGTTCATGGCGATGACCCCGAGGCGGCGAATGATCTCGGGATGATTGGAGATCTCCTGCGAGCGCAGAACGATGCGGTCACGATAGCTGGCCATATCCGCATTCACTTCGGTCAGCATCGCAGGGCTGAGCGAGAACGCCGTGGCCGAGGCGCAAGTCACCTTGCCTGACTTCAGCAGACGAACCATGCCGTCCTGAATGACTTCGGTGTAGGAAGTCAGTCCTTCAAACGGGCCTTCCTCAAGCCCAAAGAGAACCGCGTTGGCAATGTTGCCGACGCCGGATTGCAGCGGGAGCAGATTGGCGGGCATACGGCCCTTCTGCACCTCCCAATTGAGAAATTCGAGGATGTGGCCGGCAATGCGTTTGGAAGATTCATCGGGCGGCTTGAAAGCGCTATTGCGGTCGGGAGAATCGGTGAGCACGATGGCGACGACCTTCTCCGGGGGAACCAGGAGGTACGGCGTGCCGATGCGTTGGCCAGGACGCACCAGCGGAATGGGTCCGCGATTCGGCGGCGGCTGCAGGCCGTAGTAGATGTCGTGCATGCCCTCCAACGCCGCCGGTTGCCAGGAGTTGACTTCGAGGATCACGCGCTCCGCTTGATCGATCCACGTCTTGTTGTTTCCGATTGAGGAACTCGGCACCAGGCGCCCGTCTTCGAGGACAGCGGTGACTTCAATCAGCGCGACGTCGAGCTTGCCGAGGAATCCGTATTCAACGAATTGAGCTACATGGCTGAGATGGATGTCCATGTAATCCATTTCGCCGGCGTTGATGCGCTTGCGGGTTTCTGGATCGGACTGATAGGGAAGGCGCAGATGGATGCCTCCGGCCATGGCGAGGGCTCCATCCAACTCGGGGCCGGTGGAGGCGCCGGTAAAGACGCTGACCTGAAACTTCTGCCCGCGAAAGTTCGCATCGGCAATGCGGCGCGCCAACTCAACCGGAACTGCCTTGGGATAACCCGACCCGGTAAAGCCGCTCATGCCGATCTGGTCGCCGGACTTAATGAGAGCCGCAGCTTCGTCGGCGCTCATAATCTTCTGCGCCAGATTGGAATTCAAAACCCGCGGAGTGGTTGGAGAAACGATCGTCGCCATGCGCCAAGTCCTTTATATAGAGAACAAATAATTCAATTCCACTCTACCGGGGCTGCTTTCGCCCGTCTGTGAGCTAGATCACGCAGGGAGGAACATCTGTACACGATGCCGCGAAGTTGCACCTTGACCGCCTTTCGTATCGAGAGGACAATGGGGCCTCTCCAGGACCATCCGGATCCATGGAAGAGAGAAAAGGCAAAGGAGGATTACGATGAGGATCAAACAATCGCTAGCGGTTATTGTAGGTGTGGCGCTCCTGGCACCTGGCATGGCAGTGGCAGCCCCCCAATGTTTCCAGGTATTCAGCGGCGTTTACCTTCGGTTCGAACAACCCGTGACCGACTCGACGGTGGCGCGGAACGGTCGCGTCTGGGGAGCTCTGTCCTCGTGCGCCGGACTTTCATCCTGGCCTGTGGTCGGCAACTCGTACCACAGCAAGACCGACGGTTTAGTAGTCGCTTTCCGCGCATTCACTGTCGATGCCAACACCTGCGGCGCTGCGGATTTTATTGGTACCATGAGCGGTAAGCCACTTTCTGGTCCCTTCCAGCTATTCAACCAAAGAACCAACACCGGAAACTCCGGTACGTGGACCCAGATTAAGTGCCCGGCTCCGCCGCACGAAGGCGCGGAGCTGCCTGCAGGGGTTGATCCCCTTGGAAATACCGCGGAGTAAGAGTTTTCACGAACGATCACGTCCCGCCTAGCCGGTCCATGCGGGACGTGATCTTGAAATCAAGGTTCATCGTGAGCCACGCTTTTTGTCCTCGGCAAAAAGTGAGCGGCTTCACTCGGCCCCTCCGCGTATCACGATTGCGTATGATAATCGCGTATGTTTTCCCACCGCACCGACTGGAAGCTCACGCCCAACCGCTTCACCCAAGTGCAGCGAGAGTTGCAGGTTGCGGGCAGGGAAGTGCTAGACCTGACAATCTCCAATCCTACCCGTGCCGAGTTGCATTACGATGCGGAGGCCATTTTGCATGCCCTGGTCAATCCCGCAGCTATGGATTACGATCCCCAACCCAAGGGTCTGCGCAGTGCGCGCGAGGCCGTGGCTGGTTATTACCGCAAGCAACATGACGACATCGATCCTGAATCGATCGTGCTCACTACCAGCACCAGCGAGGGTTACTCCTACGTCTTTCGTCTGCTGTGCAATGCCGGGGATGAGATCCTGGTGCCCAAGCCCAGCTATCCGCTGTTCGAGTTTCTCGCCGATTTGCAGGATGTGAAGCTGGCGCCCTATCCCCTGCTCTACGATCACGGCTGGCAGATCGACTTTCCATCTTTATATAAGGCGGTGAACCATCGTACCCGCGCCGTGGTCGTGGTCCATCCCAATAATCCCACCGGCTCATACGTCGCGGATGAGGAGCGAAGCGCTCTCAACAAGTTCTGCCGCGAGTACAATCTGGCGCTCATCGTCGATGAAGTCTTTCTCGACTACGCCCATGACGGCGCGCCGCGTTCCACTTTCGCCACCGGCCAGGATGTCCTGACTTTTACGCTGAGCGGGGTTTCAAAGATCTCCGCGCTGCCGCAGATGAAGCTGGCATGGATCGTGACCAGCGGGCCTGGCGAGCAAGCGAGCGCAGCCCTGGGGCGATTGGAGATAATTGCCGACACCTATCTTTCGATGAATGCTCCCATTCAATTGGCCGCGCCCGTGCTGCTGGAGCAGCGCCATTCCATACAGGCGCTGCTGCTGGATCGGGTGCTGGCGAACTTGAGCGAACTGGATCGCGGATTGGCCAAACATAAAACCTGCCGCCGTCTCAACGTCGAAGGCGGATGGTACGTGGTGCTGCGGGTTCCGGTGACGCAATCCGATGAAGACCTGGCGATTGAAATTCTGCGCAAGCTTTCCGTGCTCGTCCACCCCGGACATTTCTATGATTTTCCCAGCGATGGATACCTGATCGTCAGCCTGATCACAGCTCCCCAGAATTTTCGCCAGGGAACTGCGCTGGTGCTTGAGCTTCTGAATTCGTAAAACGCGCATAAGCAGATACGCGCCGGTGTGAAGAAAATGGCATGTGGAAAACTCGGACTCCACTTTAGGCCTCAATCCCCTTATACTCTCGCCCATGGCCACTACCGACAAACCCAAACCTGGATCCTTCTGTTGGATCGAATTGTCCACCACCGACCAGAACGCCGCCAAGAGTTTCTACAGTTCTCTCTTTGGATGGGCGATCAACGACATGCCCATGGGCCCCGATGGCGTTTACACCATCTTCCAACTGCAAGGCGGGGATGTCGGCGCAGCGTGCACTCTGCGGCCCGAGCAGCGCTCGCAAGGAGTTCCTCCGCATTGGATGCCTTACATTTTGGTGGAGAGCGCGGATGCTGCGGCCACTCGTGCGGCGCAAGTTGGCGGCAAAGTCTGTGCGCCCGCTTTCGACGTTATGGACGTGGGCCGGATGGCAGTGATCCAGGATCCGACCGGCGCCACGTTCTGCGTGTGGCAGGCGAAGCAAAGTACGGGCACGACCGTCAGGGGCGTGGATGGAACTCTTTGCTGGGCGGATCTCAGCACGCCGGATCAGGCACGGGCTGCTAAGTTTTACGCTGACTTGTTTGGCTGGAAAGTGAGCGGGGACGACCACAGCGATCCTCCCTCCGGCTACCTGCACATTCAGAACGGGGAAGATCACATTGCGGGAATTCCTCCGGCGGCGCATCGCGACCCGCGTACTCCTCCGCATTGGCTGGCGTATTTTCAGACATCGAACTGCGATGCGACTGCCGCTAAAGCGAAACAACTGGGAGCGAAGTTTTATCTCGAGCCCAAGACCATTGAAAACGTGGGCCGCTTGGCCGTCCTGGCTGATCCGCAGGGCGCCGTGTTCGCGATTTTTCAGGCGATGCCGCGAAAATAAAGTATTCATCGCAGAACGCATACCACCAGTTGGAGGGGTCGCAACTGCTATGATCCTCACCATCGATCACGGAGCTGTCCGCGAGTTGCAGCTCCAGCGACCGCCTGCGAACGCGTTTTCACCGGAGTTGATCGTACAGCTTAAGCAAGCCGTCGAATCGGTCGTGCCCGATGGCGCGAGAGCGTTGGTGCTTTCCGGCGCGGCCGGCAGATTCTCAGCCGGCTTCGACGTCCCGCTGCTATTGACCCTTGATCGTCCAGCGATTGCTTCTGTGTGGCGAGAGTTCTACACGCTGCTTCGCGCCCTTGCGCTCTCACCCATTCCTGTTGCTGCCGCCATCACCGGCCACGCGACCGCTGGCGGCAGCGTGCTTCCACTCTTTTGTGACTGCCGGATCGCGGCACAGGGCGATTGGAAGCTGGGACTCAACGAAGTGCAGGTTGGACTGGCGCTGCCCCCGGTCATTTTTGCCGGGCTGCGACGCTTGGTCGGTCCGCATCAAGCCGAGAGGCTTGCGGTCGGAGGCGTCTTGATCTCTCCCGAGGAAGCGTCTCGAATCGGTTTGGTCGACGAGGTGGTTTCGCTTGATCAGGTAGTAAGCCGGGCAATCGAGTGGAGCCGCAGCCTGCTCGCACTGCCCGTGGATGCCATGGCAGCGACGCGTCGCCGCGCCCGTGCCGACCTGTTCGAACTTTTCGCGTCCTCCTTCGATCCTGAACTCGAACAGGTCACCGCCAACTGGTGGAGTCCCGAAGCCCAGACCACACTTCGAGTCCTGCTCCAGCGCCTCGCCAAAAAGAAGTCCTAGCGCTGGGTGCAGCACTGCTGTGCATCAGCACGATATGCAGCCGTGGAATCGAGAACGCACTCCCCACCTGCTTTGGCAATCTTTGCCAGTCATGCTATGATGTACTCGAAATCCCCTCGGTAGAAAGGGACGCTCCGATGCCGACGCGTAACGTCAATTTGACCGATGAGCTTGACCACTTCGTGGCCAAGAAAATCAAGAGCGGGCGATACGAAAACGCCAGTGAGGTCGTGCGCGCCGGGTTGCGGACTCTGGAGCGCGAGGAGCAGGAGTACGAAGCGAAGCTCGCCGCGCTACGGGCGGCGATCGACGAAGGCGACGCCAGCGGTATCGCCGAGGGCAACGTCTTCGACCGCGTCCGGAGGGCCCTCAAGCTTCCCGTGTCGCGTTAACCGTGGCCAAGTTTCAATTTTCGCGCCGTGCCGAGGCTGACTTGCTCAACATCGCTGATTACACCCTTCGCCAATGGGGCAAGGCCCAAGCCGCCCGTTACCTGGGCGACCTCGAGGTTTGTTGCCAGACGCTCGCCGACAATCCGGCGTTGGGTCGGCCCTGCGAGGATCTACGCCCCGGCTTGCGCCGTTATGAGCATGGCAAGCACGTCTTGTTCTACCGTCACGAGCGTGGTGGCATTCTCGTTTCTCGTATCCTGCATCAGCGCATGCTCCCCGAACGACACGCCCTCGACGATCAAGACGATGAGGTGTGAACTGCGTCGCCTGCTGCGACTAATTCTTTTCCTTTTCAGCAGCGTGCTTTCGCAGAATTTCGGCTCGTCAGAACGGCGAGACGCTAGCTTCTTAAGAATGGGTTACTCTCGCGCTCCTCACCAATGGTGGTTTGAGGGCCGTGGCCGGGGATGACGAGGGTGTCGTCGGGCAGGGCCAGCAGTTTGTCGTGCAGGGAATCGATGATCTTCTCGAACGAGCCGCCGGGCAAATCGGTGCGGCCGATGCTTCCCGCAAACAGCGTGTCCCCGGCAATCAGTTTCTTCTCAGCGGGAAAGTAGAGGCAGACGCTGCCCTCGGTGTGTCCCGGGGTGAAGATTACGTTTGCGGTTAGCGAGCCCGCCTTCAGCGTATCGTCTTGTCCGATGTTCTGATCGATCTGCACTTTGCCCGGAGGGGGCGCACCGATCCACGCCGCCTGGACATCGAGCATCTTGAGCAATTCATAGTCGTTCTGATTCAGCAAAATTGGAGCGCCGGTCGCCGCGCGTAGTTTCATGGCGCCGCCTACGTGGTCGATGTGCGCATGAGTGATGACGATCTGCTTGACCTGCAGGCCGTGCTTGCGCACCAGCGCGAGGATGCTTTCAATCTCATCGCCCGGATCGATGACCATGGCTTCGTGCGTGCTTTCGTCTCCGATGATGGAGCAGTTGCACTGCAGCGGCCCGACAGGAAGAATTTCGTGGATCATGGAGGATCGCTCTCAGCTTTCAGCCGTCAGCTTTCAGTTTATTTCTGACGGCTGAAAGCTGAGAGCTGAAAGCTTATTTCTGCATGGGCGCGGCGGGCTGCGCGGGCTGGGACTTGGCTGGCGCCGACTTGACTCCCTGCAGTACCGAGTTCGTGACACTCCGCCGCGAGGCCGCGACCGAGAGCGTGATCGACGTCACCATGAAGATGATGGCTGACCAGGTCGTGGCTCGCGAAAGAACCGTGGCCGCACCCCGAGGGCCGAAAGCAGTCTGGCTGCCCATGCCGCCGAAGGCTGCGGCGACGTCGCCGCTCTTGCCGCTCTGCAGCAGTACCACCACAATGAGAAAGAAACAGACCGCGATGTGAAGGATGGTAATTAATATAATCATGAGTTCAACAATTCCTTGCCCGGGACTGTCATCCAGGGAAAATCACTGCGCTGGTGCGGACGGCGACTAGAACTACGCTGCGGCGCTGACAAAACGGAGGATGTTCAATCTCCCTTGAGACTGAATGGCCCCAAGGTCCGAAATTCCGCTCCCATTGCAGAAGTCATTGTACGACGGGCGGACCGCGAAACACAATCCCAGCTCCGAGTCGAATGCCCGATTCCGCTTCAAAATTGGTGCGGAAGGGGGGATTTGAACCCCCACGCCTTTCGGCGCCACCCCCTCAAGATGGTGTGTCTGCCAGTTCCACCACTTCCGCAGGCGCGAAAACATGTTTGAGGCTCATTGATTATAGCAAAGCTGACGACGGCCGCGGCTGGTCCATTTGATAAAGAGACGAGCCAAACGCGCGATGATTGCGTGGCAAAGTACGCGCCGCTGCCCGGAGCCTTCGCCGCGCAAAGAATCGGCATTTTGAAATTTTCAATAATGCACGATTGCGGCGAATGATTTTGGATCGAGGCTTGCGCCGCCGACCAAGGCGCCATCGATTTCTTCTTCTGCCATCAGGGCTTTAGCGTTTTCGGGTTTCACGGAACCGCCGTAGAGGATGCGAAGGCCGTCCGCGAACGGCTGGCCGAAAGCTTTGGCGGCCTCTCCGCGGATCAAGCTGTGGGCTTCGGAGGCAAGCTGCGACGTAGCGGTCTTGCCAGTTCCAATGGCCCAGACGGGCTCGTACGCGACCACCAGTTTGCTGGCTTTCTTGACGGAGATGGCGTGAAAGGCCCGCAGGCATTGACGGCGCAGGACGTCTTCGGTGAGCCCGGCTTCGCGTTCTTCCAAAACCTCGCCCACGCAAACGATGGGGACGAGTCCGGCTTCGAGAGCGGCTTTCAACTTGAAATTTACGATGTCATCGGTTTCGCCGAAATAGTGGCGGCGTTCGGAGTGGCCGATGATGGCGTGGGTGCAGCCGATGTCCAGCAGCATGCTGGGGCAGACTTCGCCGGTATACGCTCCCTCTTTTTCCCAGTAAAGGTTTTGGGCGCCGATGGCCACGTTCGATCCTTTGACGGCTTCTACCGCTACGCATAGATCGATAGACGGCGGACAGACCACGATTTCATCGCGATCGTGATTCGCGACCAGTGGAAGGAAGTCGCGAAAGAAGTCTTTGGTTTGGGCGGGATTCTTGTACATCTTCCAGTTAGCAGCGATCAGTTTCTTGCGGGCCATGAGTTCCTTTCCGGAAAGCCTTTAACCATATTAACCATAAAGGAGACAGAGTAACGCAAAAGCGCGGGATGGCAAATTCCAATCGGTCGAGGGGTAGCGGGCGTTCGGCGCAGGAGGTTGGTATCCCAGAAATACGCGGAAGAGGGGACGGCGCAATGCGAGTTCGACCTTCTCAGCCTCATCGGCTCTTACGCTCGCGTGAGAACTGCTCTTTCGCCCAGCTGGGGCTTGTCTGATTCTCACTTTACCCACGGCTTTGCGCGGTGGGCTGGATTCTTGCGCCGCTCCGCGGCTCATATACATCGCCGTTCGGTGAATCGAGTGTTCGTGTAATAGCTTGGGCAATGGCCGTAGACCGCCAGCTCGAAAGCCTACTTTTTATCGGTCAGTGCTTCCACGCCGGGTAGTTTCTTGCCTTCGAGAAATTCGAGGGAAGCGCCTCCGCCGGTGGAGATGTGGGTGATTTTGTCGGCAACTCCGGCGGCGTGCACGGCGGAGACTGAGTCGCCGCCGCCCACAATCGAGACTGCGCCTGCGTTTTCGGCGATGGCGTGCGCGATCTTAAAGGTTCCTTTGCTGAACGGGGAAACCTCGAATACCCCCATGGGACCGTTCCAGATGATAGTGCGGGCGCGGGAAATTTCTTCGGAGAACAATTCTACGGTTTGCGGTCCGATGTCGAGGCCCATCATGTTGGGCGGAATCGGTTGTCCGCTGGTTACGACGTGGACCACGGCGTTGATCTCAATTCGGTCGGCGACAACGTGGTCGATCGGCAACAGGAATTTCAGCTTGCGAGTCTTGGCTTCTTGCAGAAGCTGGCGGGCGAGGTCAAGCTTATCTTCTTCCACGCGCGACTTGCCAACCTGCTGGCCCTGGGCCTTCAGGAATGTATAAGCCATGGCGCCGCCGATGAGCAGGGTGTCCACCTTGCTCATCAGATTGCGGATGACATCGATTTTGTCGCTGACTTTGGCTCCGCCCAGAATGGCGATGAAAGGGTGCTCGGGATGCTCCAGGGCCTTGCCGAGATAGCGAAGTTCCTTTTCCATGAGCAGTCCGGCGGCGGCTTTCTTGACGAACCTGGTGATGCCGACAGTGGAGGCGTGGGCGCGATGCGCGGTGCCGAACGCGTCGTTCACGTAGTAGTCGGCGAGCTTGGCGAGTTGCCTGGAGAACTTCTCGTCATTGGCCTCTTCTTCGGGGTGAAAGCGGAGGTTTTCGAGCAGCAGGGTTTGTCCCTTTTCCAGTTTGCCGGCAATTTCTTCGGCGTCCGCCCCGACACAGTCGGGAGAGAATCCGACGTTTTCGCCGCGGGCCAATTCCTTGTCGAGAAGCATGCGCAAGCGCTCGGCGACGGGCTTGAGACTCATCTTGGGATTGGGTTTGCCCTGGGGCCGGCCGAGGTGGGAAGCAAGAATGAGCCGGGCGCCGTGACGGAGCGCGTACTCGATGGTGGGGAGGGTTTCACGGATGCGTGTATCCTCCATGACCCGGCCGTCTTCCATGGGCACGTTGAAATCGACACGCATGAAAATACGGTTGTCGTTAAGGGGCAGATCGCGGATGGAAAGCTTCGACATAGTGGAATCCTTCAGGGACCCTCTGATTCAGTTGCCCATCTGGGCGTGGGCGTCCAAGCCCGTGCTAGCCTACGACAGTCTTTCTTTGTGTCCTTTGCGTCCCTTTGTGGTTAAAGGTTAAAAGGCATCAACCACAAAGGACACAAAGGTACACAAAGGAAAAGATGGAACTCTAAATTTTCCCGCCAGCGCTGTCGTCCGATTGAGATTCATACTTAAACGAGTTTCTTTAACGTCGCGCGACCGGCCAACCTCCGTGCTAAGGGAAGTCCGACGGGACGCCGGCGCTACTTACAGGCCTTTCTTGCCGAGGTAGTTGATCAGGTCGCGGATGCGGCAAGAGTAACCCCACTCGTTGTCGTACCAGGAAATCACCTTGACCAAAGTTCCACCGACCACGAGAGTCATGGGTGCATCGACGATGGAGGAACGGGAGTCTCCGCGGAAGTCGGCCGAGACCAGTTCGTTTTCTTCGTATCCGAGGTAGCCCTTCAAGGGGCCGTCTTGCGATGCTTTTTTCAAAGCGGCGTTGACTTCTTCCTTGGAAGTCTTTTTCTCGACCAGCGCGACCAGGTCGACGACCGAGACGTTGGGAGTGGGAACGCGCATGGCGAAACCGTCGAGCTTGCCGGCCATCTCGGGAATGACAAGTTTCAACGCCTTGGCTGCGCCGGTCGAAGTCGGAATCATGGAGAGTGCTGCGGCGCGTGCGCGGCGCAAATCTTTGTGCGGGAAATCCAGAATTACCTGGTCGTTGGTATAAGAGTGGATCGTCGTCATGGTGCCGAAAACAATTTTGAAGTTGTCATTGACGACTTTTACGATGGGCGCCAGGCAGTTGGTGGTGCAGGAGGCGTTGGAGATGATGTGATGCTTGGCGGCATCGTAAACCTGTTCGTTGACGCCGAGCACCAGGGTGACGTCTTCATTCTTGGCGGGCGCGGAAATAATGACCTTCTTGACCGGCCCGCGGAGATGCTTCCTGGCATCGTTGGCGTCGGTGAAGTGGCCGGTGGATTCAAGCACAACCTGGGCGCCGACGGATTCCCAGGGGAGCTTAGCCGGATCTTTTTCGGCGAAAACCTTAAAAGTCTTGTTGTCGACGGTGATGCTGTCGGGGCCGGCTGAGATCTGATTGTGCAGGTTGCCAAGAATGGAGTCGTATTTGAGCAGGTGGGCGAGCGTCTTGGGATTGGTGAGGTCATTGACTGCAACGAATTCGATGTTGGGATCATTGAGCGAGGCGCGCATCACATTGCGCCCGATGCGTCCGAAACCGTTAATGCCTACTTTGATAGCCATCTATAGCCTCCAGTGAGGAATGAAGATACGGCCAATAAAGAATGTGGGGTCGGGAACCACAAAAATGGTAACAGGGAAACAGAGGAGCAGCAAATGGAAAGCCTGGCACGCAGGTGAGGAGCGGACGCTTGTTCCCATTTTCTCAAAATGTGGCGGAGGGCGGGACTCGAAAGAGCTTGACCAAAAAACTAATGTAAAGCAGGAATCATGGTCAATGCCGCAGTCAAAGGCGGCGGACAGGAGTGTCCGCCCTACACGAGGGTCAGGATGAACCCTTAGCGGTGGAATAGGAGAGGCTACCGACCTGGGAGTCGATCTCCTTGCGAAGATCGGGCCAGATCTTCTCTGGCAGGGAGAGGAAGACTTTGACCACTTCAGGATCAAACTGACGTCCGGACCAGCGATTAATTTCCTCGCGGGCAGCCGCCAGGGACTGCGCTTTGCGATAAGGCCGGTCCATAGTCATGGCATCGAGCGTGTCAGCGACCGCGAATAATCTTGCTCCGAGGGGAATTTCCTCGCCCTTCAGTTGCCGAGGGTAGCCGGTGCCATCGAAGTGTTCCTGATGAGCGTAAACAATCTCGGCCGCCTCGGTCAGAAAGGGAATTTTCTTCAGTATCTGGTATCCGTGGTAACAGTGCTCCTGCATGATCTTGATTTCGTCCGGAGTTAACTTGCCGGGTTTGCGCAGGATAGCGTCGGGAATCGCCATTTTGCCGATGTCGTGGAGGAACGCGCCCCGGGCAATCACATCAATTTGATCTTTCGATAGTCCCATGGCGCGTGCGATGGCGATGGTGAAGACGGTAACTCGCCGGGAGTGGCCCTCGGTCTCAGCGTCCTTGAGGTCGAGCGCACCACCCAGCGCTTCCAAGGTCATGCCGTAGGAGCGCTCCAGGTCGGCAACCGCATTCTTCAACTGCTCGGTGCGGGCTTCGACCATGCTTTCGAGTCCGGTCTGATACTCGCGGTTCTGCATCTTGAGTCGGCGATTCTCTAAAGCCCGCCGCACCGTTGCCAGCAATTGTTCGCGCTCGAAAGGTTTCAACAGATAGTCGTAGGCGCCATTGCGGATGGCGGCCAAGGCAACGGAAATGTCATGAACCGCCGTGACCATGACGACGGGCATATCCGGGTAACCTTCCTTGGTACGTTCCAGCAGGCCGAGTCCATCCATGTCGGCCATCATGAGATCGGAAAGCATGAGTTCGAATTCTTCACCGGCATCGAGCAGGGCCAATGCCTTGAGGCCAGAAGGAGCCTGCCTGGTGTGATAGTTGGCCGCCGTAAGCATGGAGCAAACGATTTCGCGGATGGCATCTTCGTCGTCGACAACCAGGATGCGCTCGACAGGCATATCTGCCCCAGTGTACCGCGAAAAGGGGTGGAATTCAGAGTTTCGGGATTAGGAATGGTTAACTTTGAAGTTCCGAAAGTAATCACCCGGCAAGGGAAAGGTCATTGGCTCCGGCTACAGGCATGGTATTAACAAAGGAGCGCAAGCCCCTTATCGCGATGAATAGCTCCGCTCTATTTGCCTGGTACGCTTTTCTGGACTTGCCACTCCCGAGGTTGGTGGCGGTGGAATCCGCCGCGCTGGTCATTTTAGCTGCGGGGTTGCTGGTGTTCCGCACCTTTCGTGAGCGCTACCTGCTGATCTGGATTCTGGGCTGGCTGGCTTACTTCGTTTCCAGTTGGACGATTCATCACCCGGGCGTTGATTCCAGTTCACGCTATGCGACAGCGGTTTCTCAATCGCAGTTCGTGCTGGCCTTGTGTTTGTTTTCCGCGGCTGTGTTTGTCTATTGCCATGCCCGGAAGGTGCTGGTTCCGGTGCTGGCGTTTTCCATCGCGATTGTCGGATATGCGGCGGTGCGGGCGGTGTGGTGGCCGGATTCGTTTGCTCTCCGGGTAGTGCTTGAGGTTTGCTATCGCGCCATCACCTTTGGCGCGGCGCTGCAATTGATCCGCTTCCGCTGGGCCCGTTGGGAAATTGGTCCGTGGCTGTTGAGCATCAGCTTGCTGGCGGTGCATCTGGACTGGGCTCCGTTGGATGCCCATCTGCCCCCCGGATTTAGCCTGGCGGTGGACTTGCTCTTGGGCTTGAGCATGCTGCTGATGGTGTTCGATGACTCCAAAATGCGCACCCGGCGCCTGGGTGTGCTCAATGCGCTGACCACGACCATTACCCGCTCGCAGCAGCATGGACCGATGACCGAGACCGCGCTGGGAGAGTTGAAAACTCTGATGGGGGTGCAAGCAGCCTGGTTCCGCTTGCTGGACGGCGACAGATTGATGCTCACTGCGCAGATCGGGCTTTCTCCGGACTATGTGCGGGATCGCGCGCTTGTACCTTTAGATGAATCTCTAAAAGGCATGCTCTCCGAAAGCGTGCCCATGGTGATTGAAACCTCGAGCGCCGCCGACAGTACTCGGCCTCATCTGATGCGGGAACGGTTTCACCATGTGGTGACACTGCCCGTGCTGGGGAAGAAGTCCGTGGTCGGGACCTTGTCGCTGGGCAGCCGTCACCGGCTTAGCTACACTCCCGACGACATGGAATTTCTGGTCACCAGCGCGCATCAGCTGGGACTTGCCGTTGAAAACCTGCGGCTGGTGGAACAAATTCTGCGTTCCCATCGGCAGTGGGCGAACACTTTCGATTCCATTCAGGATCTGGTGCTGGTGCACGACGCTGAATTCGTGGTCATGAAAGCGAATATGGCATTGCTGCAACGGCTTGGGCAAGCGCCCGCGGACGTGATTGGGCAGTCGTGTGAAGCCGTACTGCCGCGCCACGGGCAATGGGCCGGGTGCCCGTACTGCGTCAAAGCCGAGGAAGGAATTCAGGAAGCTCAGGACCCCTGCTTTGGTGGCAATTGCATGATTTCCACCTCGTCCTACAACGAGCATGGAAGCCAGCAGAAGGGCACCATCCACGTGGTGCACGATACCACCGACCGGCACGATGCGGAAGAGAAATACCGGCTGATTTTCGAGCAAGCCCAGGAAGGCGTCTTCGTCGCCACTCCCGGCGGCAAGTTGCTCGATTGCAATGACGCCTTCGTGCGCATGTTGGATTACGGCAGCCGGGCAGAATTGATGGCCATGGATCTGGACAGCGAGCTCTCCGCCTCTGCCGAACAGACGGATGCGTTTCACCGCGAGATCGAAGCTCACAATTATGTCCGGAACTTTGAAGTTACTCTTCGCCGCAAAGACGGGAGCCTGGTGACAGTTCTGGAGAGCAGCTTCGCAACCCGCAATGCCTCGGGCAAGATCGAACGCTACCAGGGATTCCTGCTCGATATCACCGAGAAGAAACGGGCCGAAGACGAACTCCGGAAACGCAACCGTGAGCTGAATGCGTTGAACGCGATGGCGGTCATTGCGACTCAGTCTTTCGATCTCGACGAGATTTTAAATCTAACGCTGCGCCAGGTGATCTCGCTGCTGGGCGCACAGACCGGGTCGATCTATCTGGGGGATGCCGACCAAACCACCTTCCGCCGGCGTGCGGGTTGGGGACAGCGCAGCGCGGACCGCGCCCGTTTGTCGGAAGTCCAGTTCGACGGCGGCTTCGGCGAGCTGGTAACCCGTTCCCGCACCGAAGTGATCACGCCCGAATACCTGCCGCATCTTCCACCGCTGGTGGCCGATTTTATCCGCGCCGACGGCTTGAATTCCTGGATCTGGGTGCTGCTGTGGAGCAAGGACAGCCCGATAGGGATGATGGGAATCAGCAGCCGCGAGAACCGGTTGTACACCAGCAACGACGAAAATCTGTTAGTCGCGATCGGCCGCCAATTGGCCACGACCATCGAAAAAGTTCGGCTCTATGAAGAGACTTGCCGCGCCTACGAAGACTTGCGCAAGACTCAGGAACAGTTGCTGCAGAGCGAGAAGATGTCAGCCGTGGGACAGCTCATCGCAGGAGTCGCGCACGAACTCAACAACCCGCTAACGGCGATTCTAGGCTATGCCCAGCTTCTCGAAAGCGAAGGACTCAACGAGCGCGCCGCCGATTTTGTGAACAAGCTCTTCAAGCAGGCGCAACGCACCCATCGCGTGGTGCAAAGCCTGCTGTCGTTTGCCCGCCAGCGCAAGCCACAAAAAGAGCACGTCGAAATCTGCAAGGTGCTGGACGAAACCCTCGCCCTGCGCGATTACGACCTGAAGGTGAACGATATTCACCTGGAGCGTGACTTCGAACCCACGGCATTGGCGGTTACGGCTGACCCTCACCAACTGGAGCAGGTGTTTCTCAACATCATCAACAACGCCGTTGACGCCATGCTGGAAGCCGGAAAGGGCGGCACCTTGAAGGTGCGGGTTTACGCCAAGGATGGAAATCTGCACACCGAATTTCATGATTCCGGAGCCGGCATCAAGGAACCACATCGCATCTTCGAGCCGTTCTATACCACCAAGAGCGTAGGCAAGGGCACTGGACTGGGGCTGAGCATCTGTTACGGCATTATCCAGGAGCACGGAGGACAAATCAGCGCGCGCAATGCGGCCAGCGGCGGCGGCGTGATCGAAGTGGTGCTGCCGTCTGCAGCCCAAAGTGCGGCCCCTGAGAGAGCAACGCCAGCGGCACGTCGTGAGTCGGCCCTGCAGGGTCGTGTCCTGCTGATTGAGAGTGAAGAAGCTGTGTTGGAGTTCGAGCGCGATGTCCTAACCGGAGCGGGCGCCGAAGTGGTCACCTCGATGAACGCCGACGAGATGAAATCCCTGCTGCGCCAGCAGCCCTTCGACGCCATCATCATCGACGGCAAGGCGCAAGGGAACGGCAGCGCCCGAGAGGTGTATAGCTGGCTCGGAGAAAACTCTCCGGGCATGGAGAAGCATTTGCTGTTTACCTTCTCCAATGTCGCCGAACCGGAAGTGCGCAGCTTTCTACAGGAAAAAGGTGTGCCCTATCTGGTGAAGCCCTTCGAAGTCGCCGACCTGATCGCCCATGCCCGCCGCCTGATGCAAAAAGCGCAGGCAGCCGGGGCCAGTTAGCGCTCGGCGTCCCCATTAATTAGCTCGTACGCATCTCGAGACACTGCCTTGTTGGCGTGAGATTATTTACCTGGCCGAGCCGCCCGGTACGTCGAATCCGTAGCTCCGCAACACATCGGCGACAGCGGCGGTTTTGACGAACGATAAGAATTGTCGCGCCGTCTCCTTATTCTTTGACGAGCCGTTCTTTGACGAGTTGACGATGACGCACGCCTGTTCAATCGGCGGATAGTCGCCGCTAGGAACCTCGGCGTAACGTCCTTTGTCTTTCATGTTTGGGGACAAAGCCAGTGCCAGCGCCACTATGCCAACATCCGCCGAGCCGGAGACCGCGAACGAGGCTGCCTGCGAAATGTTTTCGCCGAGCACGAACTTGTCTTTTACCTTTTCGTAGATGTTTTCCTTTTGCATCGCCGCCACCGCGGCCTCGCCGTAGGGAGCGTGTTGCGGGTTGGCGATGGCGATCTTCTTTACCGAAGGATCAACCAGGCTCCGCATACCGGAAGTCAAGTCGAGTTTGGAGTCGTTTCTAACCCAGATCACAATCTTGCCGCGGGCGTATTGATAGAAGCTCCCCGGCTCAGTCAAACCGGCAGCTTCCAGTTTCTTGGCGTAATCGAGATTCGCCGAAAAGAACATGTCAAAAGGAGCGCCGTTCTGAATCTGCTGAAAAAAATTCCCCGACGAACCGTAAATGAGCTTGACCGTTTTCCCGGTTTCCTTTTGGAATCGGGCGGCCACATCCGGCATGGCAAACTGAAGGTCGGCCGCCGCCGCTACCGTTATTTCCTGGGCTACACATAACTGAGAAATGAAGCCAGCCGCCAGAACCGCGATCAGGCTTAGTCCGCGGACGTTCATTGGCAATCTCTCCTGCGCCTATAATTACTGCACGCTGCGATGATGTTCAGAAAAACCTGACTGCGTTTCACGGCGCATCCACAATCTTCAGGGTCGTGACCTGCCGCACCCATCGCGCCATTCTTTTCTCTTCGGGGATCACGATGCGGTAAGGCCCCTCGTGTTCATCCAGCGGCTTGCCATCTTTCAGGAAAGCCAGAACAATCTGCTTATCGGTGAAGGCCGGATCGATTTCAGGCAGTGCAATCACGACTCGATAGCCATCCGCCGCTTCCACCAACAGGTAGGACGCCAGCCGTTTTCCTTTCAGAGTTTCCCCAAACCCAACCCCTGCTTTTTCCAATACCGCCTTGACCGCAACCCCCTCAAACGTCGCCGACACGCCGGAAACAGCGGTCGTGACCTTGATGTGGGGCAAGGCTTCGACGTCCGCCCGAGCCAGGACAGCCGGTTTTCCAGTCCCGGTTTGAACAGTGAGCTGCTGAGACTGCACCAGGGCAGCCTGCAGCATTAGAGCAACGAGCGCGGCGGGAAAGAACAGTCGAAGTCTCATGTCAGAAACGCACAATCCTTGCTTCGGTCGGACGGCGGAAAAACAACCTTCACTTCGAATGATGCCTTCGTTCTTCACTGGCTCACCTCACTGCAAGATGGAAAGAACAATACCGCCCATCAAGTGTTTCCGCAGATGCTGGTCCGAGGCAGAACCCAATTCGAGATTTTACCAGCAGGCGTGAACATGATGGCATGAAACAGCCGGCGCCAAGACAATCGGTTTCCGGTTCTCATGCGCACAGCGTGCGTGCTTGATTATGACTGGCAACGGCGACTCACAAGGCGTCGCATATTTCTTGCACCACGGATTGCCAGTCGCCGGGTTGGGGCTGGCGGAAGAGTCGCAGGGTGGGATACCACGGGCTGTCCTGGCGCGCCCGGAGCCAACGCCAGTCGCGGGCGAAAGGCAGCAGAACCCAAGCTGGAACTCCCAGCGCGCCCGCCAGATGCGCCGTGGAATTGTCGATGGTGATGACCATGTCCAGCGCCGCGATCTGCCCCGCGAAGACATCAATGTCGGCGAACTGATCGACCGAGCGATCCATGAGGATAGGCGCACTGGCGGCCGCGGCCTGGTTCTGCAGCGCGTCGTGATCCCCATATTGCAGGCTCACCCATCGGATATCGGATCGCGCGAATAGCGGAGCCAGCAACGACAGGTCGATGGAGCGGTTGCGGCCCGTCTTCTGATTCTTCGTGAACCACGCCAGCCCGACCAGTCTTCTGCCGTCGGCATAGCGGGCGCGAAACCGATCCCGTTCCGCCGGATTGGCAATGAGGTAGGGCGAAGTGGTGGCGGCAAAGGCCTCCTTGCTTGCTCGGAACAGGCTGGGCAGGCTGCCGCTGGGCAGGTGGGCGGCGACATCCAGTCGCGCTACGTCATGTTCAGAAACGTGGCCGGAAAGCACGTCAATGCCGGGAAACGACCGGGCAAAAAGGGGTTGAAGCCGCGGGTCGCAATCCAGCAGGCAGCGATTGCCGGTGCGGATCGCGTCCGGCATAAGTCCCGCGAACATGATTTCGTCGCCAACTCCCTGCTCGCCCCAGATCAACAGACGCCCGGATGCCAGCTTTTCGCCAGTCCAGAGCGGTTGCGGATATCGCATCGGGGTTTCGTGGTCTTTGCTTTGCCATCGCCATTCAAGGTTTTGCCAGCCCGATTCGAAGTTTTCCCTTAGGAGTTGGGCCTGACCCAAGTTGTAGTGCGGTTCGGCCAGCAGCGGATTAAGGGCCACCGCCCGCTCCTGACATTCCAACGCCTCATCCAGGTTGTTCTGAGCCTGAAGAATATTGCCAAGGTTGGTGTGGACCTCGGGCAAGTCCGGCTGCAGAGCCAGCGCCCGCTTATAACATGTGGCAGCTTCGTCCAGCCAGCCTTGAGCCTGTAGGACCGTACCTAGATTGGAATGATAGGCAGCCTGCTTGCGGTTGATGGCAATTGCCCTGTGGATCAGTTCGACGGCGGCCTCGTGGCGTCCATCCGCATAGGCGATCATTCCGAGCAAATGCAGGCTATCGGGCTGACGGGCATCGATGGCCAGAATCTGCCGATAAATTCGCTCAGCCTCGGTCAGCCGTCCGGCTTGGTGATGCCCAAGGGCAGTTCCCAGCATGCCTGCAATAACAGCAGACGGTCGCGGCATGGTTCGATCTTGTCGAGCCTGGTTGCTTCGCATTTTGGCGGCAGGGCATCTTGACCGCGCGCTTCCCTGGGTCCGTTTCGATTAGACCGGTGTAAGAAACGAGAGCCCTACACGCTTCCGAAAGCAATCTGCGGTCCACCGTGGTGCACCAAGGTGAGGGGCTGCTCCCGACCGCCGGGGAAAATCATCGAGGCCGGGCCGTCAATCCATAGAATCGCGAGGCGTGGTCGCCGGCGAATTCATATTGGCCGGAGTGAGTGAGCTTGCTGGCGACATCCATCCAGATTTCGCCGCCAATCCGCCGCCAGCGTAGACAAAAAGAATAGTCCTCACTTAGATAGGTTCCAGTTTCTGGGTCAATGATGCAATCGAACAGGGCAAAGAGATTGGAACTCTGCGACGCCGGGCGCCGCGAGCCTGATTTGGGCAGGCTGTGCACATGGCTGAAATGAGTTTCGGGATAAGCGGCAATCATTCGCTCCAGCGCACCGCGCCGGATCAGCTGAAAACCGCCTCCCACGTAAATCCCCGTGACAAAATCTCCCTCCTGCTTGCGCTCCGCCTCGGGACAAAAGGTTCCGACATAGGACAGAGCGGCGTGGGGCACGCTTTCGCCGAGCGCGACACAGCGTTGCGGGATGAGATCCCAATCGATCGCTTTGATTGGGTAGAGCGCGCCGGTGAAGTCCCTATTAAACTTGAGCAGCCGCTCGACCCGCTGCGGCTCGAAACTGATATCGGCATCGACGAACAGCAAATGCGTGGCCTCGAGATTGTCTAAGAAGGCAGCGACCAGCGTGCTGCGGGCGCGTGAGATGAGGGCGTCGTAGCCGAGCATCGATAAGGTCACGTCGAACCCGGCGGATTTCGCGTAGCTCATGAGCTGTATCACCGACAACATGTAATTCTGCGAAACCATGCCGCCAAAGCATGGAGTCGCAATGAAAACCAATGGCTGGGACATGCTTCCTCCAGAAATGCTGCAGCGGGACGAGTGAGCGAAGCTTCTGTTAGTGTGTTTACGGATCGCTTCATCGAAGCGGCGATCCAGAGTTGAATGCTAGAGTTGAATGCTAGAGTTGGATGCTGATGATCGGCGAGCGGCAACCCATCACGACCACGCTGGTTGGAATGAACGTCGCAGTGTACCTGGCGATGGTGCTGACGGGAGTGTCTCCGGCTGAACCTGCGATCCCGCAACTGCTGAAGTGGGGAGCGAACTGGGGACCGCTCTCGCTGGGCGCAGAGCCGTGGCGCATTCTGGCTTCCACCTACGTTCATGGTGGGATCATCCACATCGCGCTGAACATGTGGTGCTTGTGGAACCTGGGTTTTCTGGCGGAGCGAGTTTTCGATCCCTGGACGTATGTCTTCACTTACACCTGTTGCGGACTCGCCGGGAGCATTTCCAGCCTCTGGTGGCATCCGATGGCGGTGGGCGTAGGCGCTTCGGGAGCAATTTTCGGCTTGGCGGGAGCTTTGATCGCAGCTCTGCATTTTGGCCATTTGCCGATTTCCAAGGAGGCGATCCGGGGCACGCTGAAAAGCCTGGTCGCCTTTGCCGGCTACAATTTGTTCTTTGGCGCTGTGGTTCCGGGAATCGATAACTCGGCACACATCGGCGGTTTGTTGGCTGGCTTGGCGCTCGGGGCGGTGTTGGCAAAACATCTTACCGCTCCGCCCGAGATCCGCGATGGCTGGCGGCGCGGAGTTTTTGTGGCCGCCGCCGTCGTATTGTTCCTGGCATACGAAATGGTTAAGCATGTGAATGGAAACGTAATGCCCGGAAAGCTGATGCCGCGGTAGCGCGCGCCCGGGTTCCGCTGACTTTGCGTGCGAATCAGTGGCGTTCATGCCGAGGAGTGCCTGCTCCATCCAAGGTTTGTCTCTATCCAAGACCCTATGTTGCCTTCGCAGTCGGATGATTACTGCGTCCCTTCTTCTTCTGCGTCGTCGTCGGTCACCACTTCTACGGTATGGCTGCGGAGTGCGAAGGTGAACTTTTGATCGGCTTTGGAAACAAAACTTACGCGAGTGGGTGTGCGTTGCCAGGTGGGCGGGGCGCATTCGGAATCGGATGTCTGCTCTCCGCTGATTTCTCCCATGGGCTTTTTCAAGATTAGCTTGCGGCGGCCAAGCTGCGCCACCAGCGCGTAGAGTTTGCGGCCATCGTCCGAGATTCCGCAATAGGCGGCGTAGTCGCGATACCAACTGGCGGAGGAGGAGTCCGGATCGAACTCGGGCAGGCTGGCTTGCGAGATGTGTCCGCTGACGCGATCAACCACCAGCCATCCGCCCCGCTGCCAGGTCCAGCGCGGGGTCGAAGCGGATTCCTGGGGCAAGGTATCGTTCACCCGAACGATGCGTCGCACCACGAACAAGCTCTCCGTCACCTCATGAGGAATACCGAGAGTGAATTCCTTCAATCGGCCGTCCACGTACACAGGCCTGATTTTCACGTCGTCTGGCCGGCTTTGATCGAAACCGGTGAAGCACTTGACAGCGGTCCATTTACCGAAGCTGATTACATGTGGCTTGGAGGCGGCCACAGCCGTCACCACGGCCAGAAGGAAGCAGAGAGCGATACGAAAAAGAAGGCGCATGCAGTGAGGCTAAGCAGCGAATGCCTGCGCAGGCAAGGTCAGATCGCACACTCTGCACCGGATTTTCCCCAATTGGGAAGGTGGCGCGGCGCTAATCCTCGTAAGTCCTTGTTTATCCCAATAGTGATGAAACAATATTTGCCATGGGAACCCGCCGGGTTCTGTTCGCCGCCGCTAAATCCGATACAATGTACTTGAATCTTAGTCATGAGCCCTCCCTATAAGTTCCGGACCACTTCGTCCGATCCGACTCCCTCTTACAAGGACATGGGTGAGTTTTCGACGCGTCGCGCTGCCCGCATACTGCTGGTCGATGACAACCCGGACACTACGGAACTGATGTCCGAATTGCTCGCCAGTCGAGGGTATGAGGTAGTTGCCGTTCCGGACGCGCTTCAGGCCGAACGCGAGATTCGCCGCGAAGTTCCTGATCTGATACTTTCCGACGTCATCATGCCCGGCAAATCGGGTTACGAGCTGTGCCGTGAAGTCAAGGAAAACCCTGCCACCCGGCTGATTCCATTTGTCCTGATCACGGGCCTGAGCGAGCGCGTAGACCGGCTGCGGGGAATCGAGGCGGGCGCTGACGACTTTCTCAACAAGCCTATTTTTTCTGAGGAGTTGTTCGCCCGGGTCAAGTCGCTGCTCAAACTCAAAGAGTTTACCGACGAATTGGAGACGGCCGAGTCGGTGCTTTGCACGCTAGGCCGAAGCGTGGAAAGCCGGGATCCCTACACCGAGGGTCATTGCGAGCGTCTGGCGGAGAACGCCAGCAACCTGGGGCGTCATCTCGGCCTGAATGAAGAATCGATTGTGGCGCTACGGCGAGGCGGTTACCTGCACGACTTGGGGAAGATCGCGGTTCCCGATGACATTTTGAAGAAGGGTACGAATCTGACCGACGAAGAATGGGCCATCATGAAGCAGCATCCGCTAACCGGAGAAAACATCTGCCGGCCATTGAAATCGTTGCGGCTGGTCCTGCCCATTATTCGCAATCATCATGAGCACTCGGATGGCAGCGGCTATCCCGACGGATTGCGGAAGGATGAAATTCCCCTGCTTCCGCGGGTGTTGCAGGTGGTGGATGTTTATGATGCCCTGCGCACCGCGCGGCCCTACAAGCCCGCGTCCGGGCATGAGTCGGCTGCCTTCACCATGCGCCAGGAAGCTCGCTGCGGCTTGTGGGACGAAGAACTGGTGGCGGAGTTTCTCTCCATGCTGGAGAAGCAGCGGCAGGTAGCGTAAAAGGCTTCTAGCTCCTGGCTTCTAGCTTGTAGCTACGTCGTTCTCCCTCGCTCCATTCGCCGCGTTTGACTCGCAAGCGACAATCCTTGAAACTAGCGTCTCCCAGCTGAAAGCTGACGGCTGAGGGCTGAGAGCTGCTTGGAACCAGTCACGTACAGCATTGTTCTGCCGGCGTACAACGAGAACGCCCGCATCGCGGGCACGTTGGAACGAATTCTTGTCCACGCCACCCAGCGCGGTTGGAAGGTTGAAGTCATTGTGGTGAATGACGGATCGAGCGACGATACGGCGAGGATCGTACGCCATTTTGCCGTGGAGCATTCGGTGGTGCGCTTGTTGGAGAATCCTGGGAACCGCGGCAAGGGGTATAGCGTGCGCAATGGAATGTTGCGTGCCCAAGGCGAAATTTTACTATTCAGCGATGCCGACCTTTCTTCGCCGATCGAGGAAGCGGACAAGCTGTTTGCGGCAATCGCGAACGGTGCGGACATCGCCATCGGGTCGCGCTGGGTCGATCCCCGATTGCAGATTCGGAGGCAGCCGCTGCTTCGCCGCGTTCTCGGACGAATCTTCAATGTGGCGCTGCGCGTCATTCTGGGCTTGCAGTTCAAGGACTCCCAGTGCGGCTTCAAAGCTTTTACCCGGCGCAGTGCGCAAGCCATTTTTCCGCTGCAGAAGATCGAACGCTGGGGTTTCGATCCGGAACTGCTCTACCTGGCTAAGAAGTTCGGGTTCACCGTGCGCGAGGTTCCGGTCGCCTGGGCGCATCGCGAAGGAACACGCATCCACCCGTTGCGCGACGGCATCCGCATGTTCGGGGAATTGCTGAGAATTCGCTGGTACGCGCTGAAGGGAAACTACGCCCCCTCGGCGGCTGTTTCCGAATCGCTGTAGACAGACGGAACAATTTTGTAACTGAAAGACTACGCCGCGTGGACCGCCGTTTCGCCCTTTGCAACTTGCCGCTGGAATGCCATCAAGGCATCGTCCAGCGTGGGATAAACATCGAAAACCGATAGCAGGTTTGTAAGCTCAAACAACTCTCGAACGCGAGCATTGGCGCCGGCCAGTTTGAGCGCGCATCCACTGGCTTTGACCCACATGTGTACCACCACCAACTCGCCTAGACCGGCGCTGTCAATGGCCTCCAAACCGCTAAGGTCGACTACGATCCGCCGCGCTGTGGGCAGAAGTTCGGCTATTTTTTCCGAGAATGCGGTGGCTTCCTCGCGATAGGTGAAGCGTCCTCGGCAGTGCAGAATAGTGGCGTCATTGCTGGCGCGAGTTTCCATCTCTAACTTCAGCTTGTACTCCTTAGCCGGCTTGCAACCAGTTTGCGGCATCGCGCACTCCAATCCTGATGTCTTGTCTGTGCCATTCATGATACCGATTGGACGTTGGCGCGCGGGTTGCGAGAGTGTGAAAATCTAGTTAAATGTTTGAGGCCTGCAAGAAGACAGAATGGTACATCCCCATTCCGGGTCCGCGAGTTTCCGTTCCTGTCGGAAAGGTCAGACCACTGGTGCGCTGAGTCTGAGGTTCCTTGCATATTGTTGCCATCCCGAGCGCCGGGTCGTGCATGGATCGGCAGCCGTCAAAACTCCTCGTGCGCCTCAGTGCTGGGGAGCGGCGCCTAGCTGCGCGAAGGTGATGATGTGCCCAGCCGGGTCTTTGATGCCAACTTCTTTCGCCCCGTAGAACGTCGTACGGACGGGCATGACCACCTCAGTCCCCTTTACCGCAGTGATGATCTCGTCCAGGTTCTCCACCTCGACGTATAGGAAGGATGGACCTTTGCGGAGCTCCGGCCCAATGGACGAAACATCTTTCTGGGCGCTGGCGTAGGTTTGATACATCAACTCCACCCCACCTTTTTGCAGGATGGCGAATGCGAGTTTATTGCCCTCCGGCACCTCCACGGTCTTTTCGAACCCCAGCCGTTCCACCCAGAATTTCAGGCAAGGCTCGATCTCTTCCGCGAACAACACGGGCGTAATTGTTTTCACAGTCATGACTTTCCCCTTTTCTTGTGCTTTACGTTGCGCCGAGGGCGCGCTGACCAACCAGGTGAGAAGCAACAGCGTGACAGTTGCGGAGCGCATTCCAATTTTCTCCTTGCGAAGCGATACTAGTCTTGTTTAGACTAGCGGAGTCTACAATTTCACAAAACGCGTGTCAAGGAGAAATTCTCATGCCCGTCAAAGAGCGTGAACTGAGAGACCTGGTTTCCATCGGACCGGCCATGCTGCGCGATTTCCAACTGCTCGGCATTGCCAGCGTGGTC
>Ga0182014_10001703_pt1 | contig 28919 bp, 21 predicted proteins | sample 612S2DmetaG_FD_120489 | JGI IMG/M metagenome (GOLD analysis project Ga0182014, IMG submission 120489) | Permafrost microbial communities from Stordalen Mire, Sweden - 612S2D metaG | ecosystem: Environmental > Terrestrial > Soil > Wetlands > Permafrost | place: Sweden: Stordalen | collected... | reverse complement strand
TGGAGTGCTCCCGTTCTTTACCAATCTCAATGCATCCCTTATGGAGCAGTTGCAGCGCGAGTTTGCCAGCGCGCACTTCGTCAAGGCATTCAACTCGGTGGGCGCTGCTTCCATGGTGAATCCAGAATTCAAAGACGGCAAGCCGACCATGTTCATCTGCGGCAACAGCGAATCCGCAAAGAAGACGGTCAGCGGAATTCTCGACCAGTTTGGCTGGGAGACGGCAGACATGGGTAAAGTGGAGGCCGCGCGCGCCATCGAACCGCTCTGCATGTTGTGGTGTATTCCCGGTCTCACGCGCAATCAGTGGACTCATGCATTCAAGCTGCTGACCAAGTGATCCAGCAAGCCTGCGATTATCGGCTGAGCTTGCCGCATAAACTGTAGCTGACTCGCGCCCCGGCTAAAGGTGCAACAACCCGTACAAGCATCCAGGCTCAAAACTGACCACTGTTCACTAATCACTGTCCACTGTCTCTCAAATCTCCCACCGCAGCAGCGCCGCGCCCACCGTGAATCCCCCGCCTACGGCGGCCAGCAGCACGAGGTCGCCCTTCTTCAGTTTGCCCTCTTCAATGGCGGTTTCCATGGCCAGCGGAATGGTGCCGGCTGTTGTATTCCCATACTTTTCGATATTGATGATTACCCGCTCGGGATCCAATCCCAACCGGTCTGCCGTCGCGGTGATGATGCGCTTGTTGGCCTGGTGGGGAATGAAGCAGCCCAGCTCGGAGCCGGCCACACCGTTGCGCTCCAGAACTTTGGCTGATACTTCAGCCATCTTGCGCACGGCAAACTTGTACACCGCCCCGCCGTCCTGGTAGATGGTGTGCATCTTTTTGTCCACGGTCTCGTGGCTCGAGGGATTCAGACTGCCGCCGCCCTTCAGGTTCAGCGAGACCCCGCCCGATCCATCGATCTCGTGCACAAAATCGATGAAGCCGATCTCGCCCTCTTCGGCCGGCTCAACCAGCACCGCCCCGCCGCCATCGCCAAAGAGCACGCAGGTGGTCCGGTCGGTGTAGTCGGTCATGCGGGTATTGGCGTCGGCTCCAATCACCATGACCTTGCTGTGTGCGCCGCTCTCCACCAGCTTGACGCCCACCTGCAACGCATAGACAAAGCCCGAGCAGGCGGCCGAAAGGTCGAAGCCCCATGCCCCTTTTGCGCCGATCTTGTCCTGCACCAGGCAGGCCGTCGCCGGGAACATCATGTCAGGCGTCACCGTGCCCACGATGATCGCCTCGACCTCGCTGGCCTCAATCCCGCGCGCCGCCAGGCAGCGTTTGGCCGCTTCCACGCACATATCGCTCACGCCCAGCCCTTTGGCCAGTATGTGCCGCTCGCGAATTCCCGTGCGGGTCAGAATCCACTCGTCTGAAGTATCGACAAGCTTTTCCAAGTCTTTGTTAGTGATTACATCGGGGGGGACGTAGGTTCCGAGCGCGCTGATCTTGGCGCGCCGGCACACCACGGGGCGAACGGTCAGGGTCAATCCATCTCTCCTTGCGTCTCTTCTCAATCACACCCAAAGGTTGGGTGCCCCATCCTTTCCGCGTTCTGTGCGGAAAGGGTGGGAGACCAACAAAAGCGCCTGCGGGGATTTCACAAAATCGCCTTCGGCACAAAAAAGCGCCGGGTGACCTACTGCGCCCGTACTAGCCCGTTACCGTTGCTTCCTTCCGGACCTGGCGGGGTTGGCGGGATTACGTCGCGTAGGACCCGGCACTCATCGATTTTAACACCGGCTTCTTCGGTATCGAAGAGCTCTTCGCGTCACGCCACCGTAGGCCGGGGCGCGGACCTCCTGGTTTTGATTGTCAACTTGGCCCCGGCCAGCTCCGGACCATCCCAGCCTTCCTTTGCCGCTTCAATATGAATCTCGCCGGGCCACTTGGTGGACTGCACAATCACCTGCGCCAGGCCATTGAAGAGCGAGCGCTTAGGCTCCTTGTCGCTCTCCTGGCAGTTGGGGTCGCCGTTGCCCACGCCGATTAGCGAACCCGCTCCTGTGACCTTGAAGCCGATCAGGTTGCCCGCCGTCGGAACCGGCCGCCCCTCCTTGTCGAGCGCCTCCACTTTCAGGATCGCCACATCCGCGCCGTCGGCATCGATCTCCGTCCGGTTGGCCGTCAGCCGGATAGCTATCGTGGGCCCGGTCGTCTCGCGCTTCTCCTTCAGCACCACCTTGCCGTCCTTCGAGCCCCGCGCCTCGATGAACCCCGGCGCATACTTCACCTTCCACTCCACGTGACCCAAATGCGGAACCTTCTGGCTGCCCAGGCTCTCGCCGTTCACGAACAGCTCGACCTCGTCCAGGTTCGAGTGCACCCAGACCGGAATCTCGTCGCCCTCCCGGCCATGCCAATCCCAGTGCGGAAAGAGATGCAAGACGGGCTCCTTCGTCCACCACGCTTTGTAGTAGTAGAAGTAGTCCTTCGGAAATCCGCACATATCGATGATCCCAAACTGCGAGTTGATCGACGGCCACCCATAGGGCGTCGGTTCGCCGCGATAGTCGAACCCCGTCCACGCAAAGCCGCCCGCCTCCCAATCGCGCGAGCCGTAGAACTTCCACCATCCCTCCGGCGTTTCGCCCCACCCCACCTTGCCGTCGTAGCTATTCACCGTGTTGCGCAATGGATCGGTCGCATACTCACCCCGCGTGGAGACGGCGCTCGAGGTCTCAGAGCCGTAGAGCGGGCGCGTGGGATGCTCTTTGTGATAAGGGTCGGGGCGTTCTTGACCGTAGTTGAAACCGACGATGTCGAATGCATCGGTGACGCCCTTTTCGTTGGTTCCGTTGACCGCGGCGGAGACCACTCGCGTGGGATCGAGTTCGTGGCAGCGCCGCACCATGCTCGTGGCGATCCTTGCGCCCTGCTCGGCCATCGCATCCTGCAACAGCCATTCTTCATTGCCCACCGACCACAAGACGATTGACGGCGAGTTGCGGTAGCGCTTGATCATCGTCTCCAGTTGCGCCATCCCCTCCGGGTTCGAGCTCATCTGCCGCGTCTCGCACATCATCATCATGCCCATGCGGTCGCAGGCTTCAACCCACTCGGGCGTGGGCATATTGTGCGAGGTGCGCACGGCGTTGCAGCCCATTTCGCGCAGCACGCCCAGCCGGAACCACTGTAGCCGGTCGGGCACTGCCGCGCCCACGCCGGCGTGGTCCTGGTGAGTACAGGTGCCTTGCAGCTTGATGGACTTGCCGTTGAGGAAGAAGCCCTTGTCGGCATCGAAGACCGCGGTGCGCACACCAAAATTCACTCGCTCAGCATCGCGCGGCTTGCCGTTTGCTTCTACCGTCACAATCGCCGAATAGAGATTGGGCGACTCCACCGACCACAGCGCCGGATCGGCAAGTTTCGCCGTCGCTGTGAAAGTCGCAACGCCGTCCGCGGCAATCGACTGCGCCGCGGCCTCGGCAGTCGCCATCGTCTTGCCCGCAGTGTCCAGAATCTGCCAGCTGACCTTGGCATTTTCTGCCTGCTTGCCGTCGTTTTGCACCACCGTTTCGAGAGTCAGAAGAGCGGAACTCTCGCTTACCTCCGTGCGCACGTAACTCTCCAAACGGCCAAGGTGTAGCGCATCGGTCTTGGTCAGCCACACATGACGGTAGATGCCCGCGCCCTCGTAGAACCAGCCGTCGCCAAAGCTCGCGTCGACCCGCGCCACAATATAGTTCTTCGCGCCGTAGGCAAGGAAGTCCGTCAGGTCGAAGCGGAAAGGCGCGTAGCCGTTGTTGTTTCGGCCGACGAAGCAGCCGTTCACGAAAACAATCACATCGCGAAAGGCGCCATCGAACTCGATCGAGATTCGCCGGCCTGCGTCGCCGGCCGGAATCTCGAACTCCCGCCTGTACCAGCCCACGCTGGTCTCCGGGTAGCGGCGGCCGAGCGGCTTGTAACCGTGGGATCTTTGCTCTTCGTCCCGCACAAAGGGCAGCTCGACCGCCCAGTCGTGGGGCAGGTTCTGCGCGCGCCACTTCGAGTCGTCGAAGCCGGCCTTTGAAAAGGCGAAGTCGCCGGTCTTGGCAAAGTCTCCCTGGCCGTTGCCGAAGCCCAGATCGCGGGCCGGGTCCGAGCCGTGGCCGAACTGGAACTTCCAGCCGAAATCGAAGAGCAGTTGCTCGCGCGGCGCAACGGCGGCCAGCGCCTCGGCCGACCCGGCGCCAGGATAGCCGCCAGCCAGCGCGGCGACGCGTCCCCAGGCTGAGCGAGCCAGCAGGGAAGAAGCTGAAAGCGCCGCTCCGGAATAGAGCAGATCGCGACGAGTGATAGGAGACATAGAAGATCCTCTTTCAGATGAAGTACCGCCGCGAGTCGTTCCTCAGCCCCGCGCGGCGAGCAGGGCTGGGCTGCAAACCTGAATCCGCCAGCCGCCACACGAGATTGGTTTCCATTGCGAAAAGCCTCGGCAGCGGAAGGGCCGATTTTGCCACCACGTAGTGTAGCAGGGTCTTCCGTCGGCCTGCCGTGGAGATCGTTTTCCAGCGGTTTTCAAATGACGTGGTCATTCTCTAATGGTTCAAATTCCAGTTTGCCGCCAATCCGGCAGGACTAGGAATTTATCCATAATAAGACATGGTCTGTCTCCAGCAGATCTAGGCCGCGGCTTCGAGCCTGTTTACGATCTTCTGTGCAATAGCCTGAGGAAAGCCAAGTGGATCATTTGCAGGCTGGTATTCAGTTTTCGTTCGCAGTGCTTCCGTAGCCGGCGGCACTTTTCCTGCCATCCGAAGGAGCATTCGACGATCCATCGTTTCGGCAGCACTGCAAAGGTATGCAGTTGATTGCGCTTGACGACCTGCACCGTGGCCTTCACAGGCTGCGGAAAAAGGCTGGATTTCGAGCAAGAACGACCAAGGAGCATCCCTCAGGGGCTAAAGCCCGGCTGATTCTGTGGCTCTTACGACACGGCTAAAGCCGTGCCATTTCAAAGAAACTAGTTTTTCCGCCTCTTGTTCAGGCGTGCCGCAAATGGCCAATTTAGATTCCGGCTTTAGCCGCTGTGAAATTGCAAATTACTGAAAGCAAAGCCGCAGAGGCTAGAGCGCAACTTGATTTTATTGCTTTACCGGCACGACTGAAGTCGTGGCCAGCACTCCCTGCTAACTCAATGGAATTTTGCAAGAGGCTCCAACAAAAGCGGACAATGACTAGCGCTTTCTGAGGTAGGTTCCCGAGAGGCGGTCGTGCCAGCAGAGGTGCTCGTCGTCGAAGATGGCCCAGGCCGCGCCCAGCCCCACCGGCAGCAGTGACATGACCAGCGCCCCCAACCGCCCGCACCTTTGATCGAAGGTGGGTTTTTCGCCGTTGAGGGTGAACATCGCAATTCGAGCCCACATCATACCCGGTGTGCCCGATGCAACCGAAATGAAGAAGACCTGGTAAAGCGTGGCCAGAAACGTCAGAACCGCCGCCGAGACGAACTCGGCCTGGCGAAGACTGGGCAGGTAATTCGCCTTGCTCATTGCCGCCATGGCCAGGGCCAAAAAGGCTGCGACAATGAAAGCGCCATCCACCACGGCCGCCATCAGGCGCAGGTTGATCGGCGCTGGCTGAGCGGCCTTTGCCTCGGAGGACTCCGCCTGGGTTGCAAGCTCTTCGAGAGGTTCCTCGGCCGGGGCTTCGTCGAGTCGAATGCTTGACCAACCAGGGCCGGGCCAGGCCGGTGCTTCCTCGGCCGCGGGCGCCGCCACTGCCGGTTCGGTCGAGATGGTGGCGGGGTCCACCTCGAAGATGTTCAACTGCCCCATAGCATTTCCGGCCCGGGCATTTGGCCCATCGGCCAGGCGTGGGCGGATCTTGCGGGTAGCCACCAGTTCGCGGGGAAACTCGATGAGGTTGGCGCGAATGGGCCGGGCGGGTTCGACAACCTCGATGGCCACGCTCTCCGGCAGGGATTCCTGCCTCTCCGGCGTTGTTGTCGCCGACTGCCACCATTCTTCGACGGAACTCTCGAAGACGCCCGGCCCGCGAGTTGCATGCAGGGCTTCGGGTGCGGGTGCGCGCACTGGCATATCTGCATCCCTCTGGATAGCAAACGATAGCTTGTCAGCCGACTGGGCGAAGGTGGTGGCCAGAGGGGGCGTGACTGTCTCTACCGCTGCCTCCCGGGGCTCTTCGGCAACCCGCTCAGGAGTCGCATAGCGGGCGGGTTCAGGCTCCCAAAGGCGCTCTGGAACGCTGCCGGCCTCCAATCCGGCAAGGATGGACTCGGCTGCCGCCTGGGCCTCGAGTGCGGCCTTCGAAGCAGCCTCGGCGGCGCGCACGGCGGCGCGGGCCTCGTTGGCCAGCATCTCGCTATAACTGGGAGCCTTGGCATAGCGGGCGGCCACACGCGCGGCAGCCTCGGCGGCCCGGCTGTGCGAGCCGGGGACGGAGCCCGGGGGGGCATTTGTCTCAGCCGCCGAAGTGCCTTTGCGGCTTAGATGCGCGGCAAGACGCCGGTTCACTTCCTGTTTCCATGATGGCGAAAGATCGGCGAGGACCGCGGATGTGCTCAAGGTTCAAGTGCCCCTTCCGATGCGGTTTCCGGGCCTGCACGCGCGCACTCCAGCTTAAGGGCATCGCGCCGCTCTTCCGGTCCGCAAGCCCATCGTAGCCGGAGGATTGTAGGCATCGCTTTCGAAAAGGGATGGGAGGTATCGCGATGGTACACAGAGAGGCGGAGATTCAGCGGGTTGCTTGTAAAAAGCTGTGGAAAAAGACTATCTGCGAGGATGAAGCGGTTGAAAGGAACGAACCAAACTTCGGCAGCCGGCGGAAGTCTGAGGGATGGAGTGACCGGCGTGGGCGCTGTGGCAATTGATCGGCTGGCTTGCGCTCAACCGCCTTGGAGTGTTTCAATCGAATCATTGAAACAGGGGTGCTCCACTCGCAGTGGGGCTGAGAGATACCCTCGAACCCGATCCGGATAATACCGGCGTGGGAAGCTTTCGAAGCCGAACGGCCTTCTTCCTCGAATCGCAGCGTGAGCGCTCTTGTTTCATTCACTTTGGAAACAAGGGGAAACCATGCTCATGGCAGCCGACGGCGGCACGATCCGCAAATCCTCACATTCATCCGCAAGCTTAGCCAGCCGGGGCGCCCTCGTCAGGGTGCTGACGCTGGTCTGCTGCCTGGCGGTTTCGCTTTGCGCATCGTCACAGAACCCTGCTCCCACTGCTGCCACGCAGAAGCCAGCGCCACCCAACTCTACGCAGCAGATTCAGCGCGTCACTACCACGGTCGTGGTCCACGGCGAGGTGAAGGACGATTATCTTCCCGACGCCGTCACGGTGGGCACTCTGGACGGCGCCACGCTTGGGCAGACGCCCCTGTCGGCCCTGGTTGTTACTCGCGACCTGCTCACAGACCAGGGCGCGCGCCTGCTCTCCGATGTTGTGAAGAATGACGCCTCCATCGGAGAGGACTACGCGCCGGTTGGTTACTACGGCGACTACGAGATCCGAGGCTTCACCATCGACCTGGCCACGGGGCTCCAGATCGACGGCATGACCATCGCCGGCGAGCAGGACGTGCCGCTGGAAAACAAGGAGCGCGTCGAGTTTCTCAAAGGCATCGCCGGCGTGGAAAGCGGCGTGGCCTCGGCTGGCGGGCTGATCGACTATGTGACCAAGCGCCCTGCGGCGATTGAGGCCGCAGACCTGGCCACCGATCATCGCGGCTCGAGTTATGGTGCGGTCGATCTTGGACATCTCTTCGGGAGCCGCAAACAGGTGGGCGCGCGCGTGAATCTGGCCGGCGAAGATATCCAGAGTTATGTCAACGACGCCAATGGCTGGCGCGCGGTGGGCGCGGGCGCGGCAGACTGGAAGATCGGCCCGAAGGCGATTCTGAAGGGCGACTTCGAGTACCAGCACAAGGTGGAGCGCTCGGTCTGCGGCTATCAGCTCCTCGGCGGCACAACCGTGCCCGATCTCAGCCAGGTTCATCCCTCGACGATGCTGGGCGAGCAGCCGTGGGCCAAGCCGAATACCTTCGACGCGTCTAACTCAAATGCGCGATTCGACTACGATCTGCCCAGCGGATGGAAGGCCTTCGCGGCGGCCAGTTATAGCCACTCGCTGATCGACGACAACGTGATTTATGCCTATGGCTCGTCGCTTGACGATAGCGGCAATGTGAGTTGCCCAAATGCGCCTGACGCTCCCTCTTACTTCTTTTGCCCCGACGGCACCTACGGCATCTACGACTACCGCGATCCCGGCGAACTGCGCATCGACGCGCAAGCCGAGGCGTTAGCCACCGGACACGTAAAAACCGGCTTCATCACGCAAGACCTGACCGGCGGAGGCGAACTCTTCCGCCGCAGCGTGCAGCAGCCGCACCATTCTGTGAACTATTATGTCGGATCGGAAAACATCTACGCTCCCAGCGTCGCAGTTCCCATCGAGAGTCCGCTTCTAGCCGCCGGGCCACGCATCCTGGATGAGGACAATCATCAATCTGCCGCGGTGGTTCAGGACAGGATTCACATTCCAGGCCGCATTCAACTGCTTTTCAGTGGCCGGGAAGATTCTTTGCGCGATCATAACTACGACGGCCAATTGGCATCGGGAGATTTGAATATCACCAACAAGTACGTCTGGCTGCCGCAATACGCAATCACCTTCAACCCCATCGGCGATCTGACGCTCTACGGAAGTTATGGCGTAATGCTGTCGCTGGGACCGCAGGCGCCGTGGTGGACCGACAACGATAGCATCTATCTGAGCGCATTTCTGACGCGCCAGGCCGAGGCCGGCGCAAAATATGAAGTGAATCGCAACATTCTATTGAGCGCCGCGCTCTTTCATATGCGCGCGCCGTTTTTTTATCCCAGGATTGTTCAAGGTGCGGACAGTTTTTGCACCTCCAATCTCAATGCAACCGGATCGGACGACAGCGTTCAACCCGGCGATCTCTGCTTTGAATCCGAGGGCCGCGAAACTCACGACGGCATTGAAGTAAATGCGGAAGGCAAGGCTGCTTCCTGGCTGCGGCTTACGGCATCGGCGGCGGCGATTCGCGCGCTCTCCGACAACACCGGCACGCTTTCTTTCGATAACAAGCAGGTGCTCAACGTGCCGCATCTTCGCACATCGGTCTTTGCCGATCTGCTATTGCCTCACGCGCGCGGATTGCACCTGATGCCGGGATGGAGCTACACCGGCCGCAAGGAAGCAACGCGCGACGACCTGATCAGCGTTCCCGGTTACAACCTATTCAACCTGGGCGCGCGCTTTACGCCGGGCGGCGAGCAAGGCAAGATAACTCTGCGCCTCTATGCCGATAACATCGCCGACAAGCGCTACTGGAAGGACGCCGGCGCGAGTTACGGCGACACATTCATCCACCTGGGCGCTCCCACCACGGTCCGGCTCTCCGCGCATTACACCTTCTGATGCGCCTTCAACCGCAAGGCAACCGCATTTGAACTGTTGAAGGGTACGGGCTTCAGCCCGTACCCTTCATTTCTCGCTCAAACCTCAAATGCGATTGTCCGTCCTTCGGTCGACACCGGAATCAGCTGCCTGCCCCGCGGTGATACCCTTTCGGTAGACAACCTGGAATTGCAACAGGGAGAGAAGGCAATGGCATTGTTCAAGACATCCAATCCAGCACTGAGCGACAAAACCTTCAACGATTATTCCAATACCCGGTATGGCGGCGCGATCGAAGCGGCCAGCCGCATGACGCTGAGCGGCACCGTAAACAAGACCGGCATCCTGCTGGTCTGCGCCCTCGTCACAGCCGGCTGGACCTGGCATCAGTTCCTTCAGACGCGTGATGCGGCGGATGTTGTGCTGCCGATGATGGCTGGGCTCCTCGGCGGATTCATCTGCGCCATGGTGACTGTCTTCAAGAGGGAGTGGTCTCCGGTGACGGCGCCGATCTACGCGCTGCTGGAGGGCCTGGCGCTCGGCGGCATTTCGGCTGTTGTGGACCTGCGCTATCCGGGTGTCGCCATCCAGGCCGTGGGCCTGACCTTTGGCACGCTCTTCGTGCTGTTGCTCGTTTATAGTACGGGAGTCATCAAGGTCACGAACAAGTTTCGCATCGGGGTGGTCGCCGCCACCGGCGGCATTGCTCTCTTCTACCTGGCGCAGATGCTGATGGGCTTCTTTGGCTTCCGCTTCGCCGCCATCAACGGCTCCGGATTCATCGGGATCGGCTTCAGCCTGATCGTGGTAGCCGTGGCCGCGCTCAACCTGGTGCTCGATTTCGACTTCATCGAGAGAGGTGTTGAGTGCGGCGCTCCCAAGTACATGGAGTGGTATGGCGCCTTCGGAATCATGGTCACGCTGGTCTGGCTCTATCTTGAGATTCTGCGCCTGCTCTCCAAACTGCGCAGAAGATAACGATGCACCTTCACCAATAACCCAAGTTCAATAACACTCCAACTCTTCGGCGGCGTTCAAGGCAGACACTGCCATGAATCGCCGCGGCATAATTGCGCCCCGGCCCGATGCAACAGTTGTATTTGCTTCGGAACGCTTCAATCCGAGCCTAAAGGCCTCGATATTTAAGCCTTTTTTCAGGGGGTTAAAACCCCCTGCTCCCTCCGTTATTGCTATCTGTACTGTAGAGCCACTTGCAAAATCACATAGGAATTGCAAGAAGCGTCAGGCACGACTTTAGTCGTGCCGGAAGATCAGTAAAAAATGATGGGCTTTAGCCCCTGCGTCTTTTATTCTCAGCTATTTGCAATTCTGTAGCGGCTAAAGCCGGAATCCAAATTCGACCATTGACGGCACGACTGAAGTCGTGTCCTGACTCATATCGCAGCTTGAATGTAATTTTGCAAGTGGCTCTTTAGTATCAAGAAACCTTCGGCCCTCCGGTTGAAGCCGGAGGGCCGCGGCGCTTGAAGCAAAGGATGACCGGCTATGCTCTGCTCGGCTTGTATCCCGACAGGCCATAGTAGGCGATGTAGACGTAGCAGACGATGGGCAGGACAAACGCGTACTGAATCCCAACCTTGTCGGCCAACAAGCCGAAGAGCGGCGGAATCACAGCGCCGCCTACGTTGCCGATGGTGATCACGCCCGACCCTTCGCTGGTCATTGGTCCCAGTTCGGCGATGCCCAGGGCGAAGATGGTCGGATACATGATGGAGTTTGCCAGGCCGCAGAGAACCAGGCTCCCGATGGCGATCTGGCCGTGGGTAACCATGGAGACCAGCATCAGAACCACGCCAAATATCCCCAGGACAACAAGCATCTTCTCTGCTTTGATCACGCTCATTAACGCACTACCCACAAAGCGGCCCGCCATGATCAGCAGGTAGTAAACCGTAACCAGGATTCCTGCCGTTTCGAGGCTGCCGATACCTTGCTCCTGAAAGTACCGGATGCCGATGGCGGCGAGGGCGATTTCGACTCCCACATAGAAGAAGATTCCGACCATGCTCAGCACTGTGTGCGAGAAGCTCCAGATGCCGCGCCCCGGCGTCGGAGCGCCTGGGTCACCAGGGCGGAAGGACTCGCTCCGAGTGACTGCGGGCAGGTTCATGAACATGACCGCAAAGCCCAGTACCAACAACCCAGCGGCAATGTACACGTAAGGCATTACAAGCATATGAGCTTGACTGGCTGCGTCGGAAACCTTCGTAGTGTCGGAGAGGATGAACCGGCCCGCAAACCACCCGGCTACAGCCGAAGCGCCGGAGTTGAAGGCCTGGGCCAGGTTCAGGCGCGCCGACGCGCTGCTCTCGGGGCCAAGAATCGCGACATAAGGGTTGGCCGAGGTCTGCAAAGCGCAGACGCCGGAGGCCAGCACGAAGATTGCTGTCAGCGTCAAGGGGAAGCTAACCATGTTGGCTGCCGGGATGAACAACAGGGCGCCGACCACCATGATGAAGAGCGAGATCACCATGGTGCTCTTGTAGCCCACCTTCTCAATCAGCTTGCCGCTGGGAACCGAAAAAACCAGGTAAGCGAAGAACCAGGCAGACGTGGCCAGCATGCCCGAGAAGTGGTTCAGATTAAAGATGTCTTCAAGCTTATGCACCAACTGGTTATTGAGGCTGGTGAGGAACCCGAAGATGCCGAACAAAGCAGTGACGATAATGAACGGCACGGTATAGTTGGGCGCGCTAGCCGGCGCCTGTGGTTTTGACTGCGTAGCCATGAATCTCTCTCCCTGTCTTCGTTGAAACGAACTGCCTGCACTGCAAACTCTTCCAACCGGCGTTTCGCGCGCATCTTCAAAACCGCGAACCGCAGCGCTGAGGGAGGCGCTGGAGTTGGAAAAAAGCGATGGAAAGTACCGCAATCACTCTAAGCATTCGAGCCGAGCCTAGTCCAGTGGAAACTTGAGACGGTTTCGGCGCGGCGCGGTTCCTCTCGCCAGAGATGGAAATGCATCCCGCGCATCCAGCACTCCCGGCCCCCTGATCTCTGAACCCTGCATCTCCGTTTACACTGGAGTTCCATGATTTCCACTCTCACTTGGACCCCCGAAGGCGTCCGCTTCATCGATCAGACCAGGCTCCCCCTCGAGGAGAGCTACGTACTCGCCACCACCTACGAACAGGTGGCCGAGGTCATCGTCACCATGGTCGTGCGCGGGGCGCCGGCCATCGGCGTCTCAGCCGCTTATGGCATCGCCCTTGGCGCGCTGCGAACGACCACCCTGACGCCGCATCTCTTCGCTCCGGAGTTCGAGCGGATCTGCGCTTGTTTGGCGGCAACGCGGCCTACCGCTGTCAATCTCTTCTGGGCCATCGACCGCATGAAGGGGCTCTTCGCGGCTCTGCTCGAAGAGGGCGCAACCCTCGCCCAGGTGCAGGAGAGAATCCTGGCCGAAGCCCACGCCATGTACGAAGAAGACATCGCCGCCTGCCGGAAGATGGGCGCATTCGGCGCGGCGCTGCTGCCGGACGAAGGAGGGGTGCTGACCCACTGCAACGCCGGCGCACTGGCCACCTGCGGCTATGGAACCGCTCTGGGCGTCATCCGCTCAGCCGTCGAGCAAGGCAAGCGGATTCATGTATTTGCCGACGAGACTCGGCCCTTCCTGCAAGGCGCGCGGCTCACCGCCTGGGAGCTGATGGCCGACCACATTCCCACCACCGTGATCTGCGACAACATGGCGGCCAGCTTGATGCGCGCCGGCCGCATCCAGGCCGTCGTCGTGGGTTCGGACCGCATCGCCGCCAACGGCGACGTGGCCAACAAGATCGGCACCTATAACGTGGCGATTCTGGCGCATGAGCACGGCATCCCGTTCTATGTTGCCGCTCCCTGGTCCACCGTCGATATGGCTACCGCAACCGGCGACCTGATTCCCATCGAGGAGCGTTCGGCAGTTGAGGTCACGCACCACGGCGGCAAGCAACTCACACCTAGCGGCGTGGGCATCTGCAACCCCGCCTTCGATGTGACACCGGCGAAGTATGTAACCGCCATCGTGACCGAACGCGGCGTGCTGCGGGCGCCGTATGGCCAGTCTCTACAGGCTATGGATGCGGCGAAGGATACCGGTTCCGTGTAGTGAAGCGTGGTCCTGGTTCTGGCTGACAAACCTATGCTCATTGGTCCGAAACAACCAGCCAGGAACGGTCCGATCGTTGTCTAGGGATGAGTTTAGGACAACCATTCAAGCAAAAAAACTGACCGGCCTGCCCGGATAGCTTTGATCTGGCTGAACGGCGGACTCAGCTTCGTCATCGACGGGCGACTCTTCCAGCTCTTCTTCGGGTTCGTCGTCCTCGGCTCCGCGGGCGGACCGGCCATTGCTGGGGGAGTACGTCTCGTCACCGGCTCTGGCCGAGTTCTCAACCCGCTGCATCGGGAGGGGTTCGAACTCTCTCTCGATGGAGGAGACGAGGGGCAGCGGGGTGAGGGTGATAATTGGGGAGATTCCCATCTTCGGTCGCTCCTGCTTTAGAGCTGATTCAAGGACTTGCCATGATCCGTATATCGGCTTGATGAAGTGGAACTTTAGCTCTTCTGAAGGAACTGTCCAGGTTTGGGACAGAATGTGCGATTTCGAGATAGAATGTGTCCGATTTTGAGACAGTTCCGGCGGCCGCAGTTGAGATCTGTTCAATCACACCGGCGCCTATGAAGTTGTTAGACTGAAACCATGCTGGACGAACTGGAGTTTCGCAATATGGCCGAAGCAGCTCTGAACTCTCTGATGCAGCACCTGATCGCGCGCGAGGAAGACGAGGCCGGGTTTGAGGTCGAGGAGCAGGGCGGGGCGCTACAGGTGCTCTTCGAGGAACCGCCGGGCAAGTTTGTGATAACTCCGAATACTCCGGTGCGCCAGATCTGGATTTCGGCGCTCTCGACGAGCTTCAAGCTCGATTGGGATGGAGCGGCATCGGCATTTGTGCTGCCGCGCACCGGTGAGCATCTGATGGCGCTGGTGGATCGGCTGATCGGCGAGCAACTGCAGAGCTAGCAGCCCGCGTTTTAAGCTGACGAATTGCAGTAAGACGCTTTGTGAGTGCAAGATATCAGTGCATTCGGAGGTGGCCAGCATGAACCTGGTGCGGGTCGTTGCGATCATTATTGGCGCAGGTGTTGTTTCGTCGCTCACAGACTGGATCTTCGCCGGCGATTGGATTCATCGGCGATACACCTATCCGGAGATTTGGCGCAAGGGAGCCGAGGGGAAAGCGATCGCCTTGACCAGTCCTCTGCCGTTTTTGACCTGCGGCATCTTTGCATTCGCTGCCGTCCGGCTGGGTCTTCATACAATGTCGAGTGCGGTCAAACTGGCGGTTGTGGTGTGGCTGATCGGCCCACTGCCGCTGATCCTCACCAACGCCGCATTCATCAAGCTGCACCGGTTATTTGTGGCGGCCCAAGCGATCGGTTGGCTGGTAAAGCTTTTGATCGTCGCGGCGGCGGTTGGCTGGTTCCTTCGTTGAGGTTGACAGGGACATAATCTCTACTTGTTGGGTTCAAGTGGCCGCCAGCTAAAGCTGCGCCCTCATAATGCAGTTCGGCGCAGTTTTCGGATCCTCTGTCCAAGAGGCGAGATGGAATCGCAAAGTTGAGGACAATTGAGACCTAGCGCCCGCCAGTCTGGCTCACGGCCTGCTGCTTCACAAACTCGAATGTGCAGGTGCGGCCCACGATGCCCAAGCCCTGGCTCTTCGTGCCTGTCCCTTCGGTCTCTTTAAATTGGGCTTTGACGTCGTAGTTGTATTCCTCGCCCTTGTGGGCGAAGACTCCGCGGGCATACTTCCGAGAGGCGATGATCCCGTTGGCAGAGAGCTTGGCCGTGCCATCGTCGGCTATCTTACCATCGATCGAGAAGTAGCCGGGCTGCCCAGCGGTGCCGCGCTCCCCGTGGTATGCGCCATCCTTGATCACGGCGGGAAACTTCCAGGTGTAGCCTTCGGTATCCCCTTTGGGAGGACAGGTAAGTGTTGTCATCCAGTTGCCGTCGAACTTCTCACCGGCGATCAAGACCGCGGGCATAAGAATAAAAGCGCAAACAATAACAAGCCGCACCGCTTTCCGCATGAGCTTTCCCTCGTTTGGGAAGCAATTCTAGCAGGGCTCTCCCGTGACGGTCCACAACCGCGAACCGGTTGCGGGATGCAGACGGCCCGGCGTGAGCGCCGGACCGCCCGCTGGTTTCTACTTCAATGAATAAATGGTCTTCAGAACCTTTTCCGCAACGCTCTTGGGGAGCGGAGCATAGGAGAATGCCGCGACCTCGCTCTCGCCGGAGTTGACGATCCAGCTAAGCAGATCGACGATCACCTTGCCTTTGGCGGGATCGGCGGCGTGAACGGGAATCAGAAGGTAAGTAAAGCTGGAGATGGGGTAAGCGTCAGCGCCAGGCGCGTTGGTGATTGATACCCGGTAGTCGGCGGGAAGCTGCTTGATGCTGGCCGCCGCTTCGGTAACTCCCTCGATCGAGGCCCGCTCCCAGTTACCGGCGACGTTCTTTACTTCGCCATAGCTGATCTTGTTTTGTAACGCGTAAATCAGCTCGACGTAGCCGATGGCGCCCGGCAACTGGCGCACCAGGCCGGCAACGCCCTCATTGCCTTTGCCGCCCACGCCCACCGGCCAACTGGGCGACGAGCCCTTTCCGGGTCCATTGGACCACTCGGAGCTGACCTTGCTCAGGTAGTCTGTCCAGATGAACGAGGTGCCGCTGCCGTCAGAGCGGTGGACGACGATGATCTTCTGGTCGGGCAGCTTGACGCCCGGGTTGTCCTTGGCGATGCGGCCGTCGTTCCATGTCGAGATCTTGCCCAAGTAGATATCGGCGAGCACATCGCCGCTGAACTTGACGTTGTCGACTCCTGGGACGTTGAAGATGGGTACAACCGCGCCCAGCACGGTGGGAATATGAACCAGCTTGATCTTGGACCCAGCCAGCGCTTCGTCGGTCATGGGCATGTCCGAGGCGCCAAAGTCGACGAGCCCCGCTGTGACCTGGCGAATTCCGCCACCCGAGCCGATGGACTGGTAGTTGATTTCGACGCCGGGATGCGCGGCGCTGTACTCGGCAAACCACTTGGAATAGATCGGATAGGGGAAGGTGGCGCCCGCACCGGTCAACTTCTGGGCCTGAGCGCCGCTCATGGCCAAAACGAACAACATAACGGTAACCAACGTCTTTTTCACGGATAGCTCCCTTGCAATTGAACTGCCGTGAACCATTCTCTGCGCCCAATGTTACGGGGATTTGAATAGAGCGCCGATTTTATGGATTTAGCCGTCCGGGCCACTTGGTTCGGGCGCTTTGGCCGCGAGGGGCAGCGTGAAGTGGAAGGTGGCGCCGGAGCCGAGTTCGCTTTCAGCCCAAAGGCGTCCGCCATGGGCCTGGACGATGTGCTTGACGATGGCCAGACCGAGCCCGGTGCCCCCGGATTCGCGGGAGCGGGCTTTGTCCACGCGGTAAAAGCGCTCGAAGATGCGATCCAGATGCTCCGAGGCGATGCCGGGGCCGAAGTCCCGGACGAAGAACTCGACCTCGGTGTCGAGAAGCCGGGCCCCGGCGAGGATGCGCTTGCCTGATTTGGCGTATTTGAGGGAGTTCTCGATGAGGTTGCCGAAGACCTGATGCATGGCGTCAGGGTCGGCCATCACCTGGGCCTCCGGCGCGCTGGCCGATTCCAGTTTGACTCCGGCGTCGGCGACGATTCCGGACAGGGATTGGATAGCGTCCCGAAGCAGCGCCGAAGCGCGTGCAGGCTGCGGAGTGAGCTTGTAATCGGGGCTCTCGATGCTTGCCAGGGCGAGCAAATCCTCGGTGAGGCGGTTCATGCGATTGGCATTCTTGAGGATGATGCCCAGGAACTCGTGGGTGGTCTCAGGGCGCGGCTGGGGATCTTCGATGAGCGTCTCGACGTAGCCCTGGATGGAGGTGAGCGGCGTGCGCAGTTCATGACTGACGTTGGCGATGAAGTCGCGACGGGTTTTCTCCGCAGCCTCGACGGCGGAAACGTCGTGCAGCACGATGAGCGCGCCGCCGCTGGGTAGCGGAGCCGCGTTGATCTCGAAGATGCGGCCCGGCGCAAGCGAGCCGGCCCGGCCAAAGCGCACCTCGGGCTGGCCGGGACGGCGCTCGAGGGCTGCGCGCGCACAGGCTAGAACTTCGGGGTCGCGGACCGAGAGGGCCAGCGGGCGGCCGGCGCGAATCTGCGTTCCGGCGATGCGCCGCATGACGGCATTGGACCAGCTCACCAAGCCCTCGGAGGTGATGGCAACCACCGCCTCCTGCATGGAATCGAGCATGGCGGCCAGCTCCATGCGCCGGTTTTCGATCTCGGCGAAGCTCTGGCCAAGCTGCTCGGCGCTCTGGTTGAGGGCTGCTTCCATGGCGGGAAGCTCATCGGCGCCCACCTGGGCAATGCGTGCTTTCAGGTCGCCATCAGCCATCCGCCGGGCAAAGTCACCAATCCGCTTGAGGCGAGCGGAGATGCGGCCGCTGACCCAGGCGGCAGCGGGCACGGCGGCCGCCAACGCGATGAGCCCGGACCACAGCACTTCAAGTGCGAGCCTGTGAAAGGCTCCGGCGGCGGAGTGCTCTGTAAGGGGACGAACCACCAACTCCACCGCTGCGATCTCAAGGACCATCAGCAGGAGAAAGAGGCCGAGCAGCTTGGTAAAGACTTTACGGGTCAATGAACGCCGCTCCCATCCGGCACTTTCGGGCGCACGGCCAGCCCTCTATTCGCCCTTGGGGAGCTCGAAGCGATAGCCGGCGCCGCGCACGGTCTTCAGATAGCGCGGATTCTCCGGATCGATCTCGATCTTCTCACGAATGCGGCGAACATAGACGTCTACCGAGCGGGGCGTGACAAAGCGCGCGTCGCCCCAGACGGCGTCGAGCAGGCGGTCGCGGCTGAAGACGCGGCCAGGGTGCCGGGCAAGATAGTCCAGCAGACGGAACTCGGTGGCCGTGGTGGTGGTCAGCTCGCCGCGCACCCTCAACTGCATGGCGTTGGCGTCGATAATCACCTCTTCAAAGCTGATGATCGAAGGTGAAGTGGGCCGCTCGAAGCGCCGCAGGACGGCCTTGACACGGGCCACCAGTTCACGGGTGGCAAAGGGCTTGGTGATATAGTCGTCGGCGCCCAGTTCCAGGCCCAACACGCGGTCGTTCTCGCTGGCGCGCGCGGTCAAAAAGATGATGGGAATGGTGGAAAGCGCGGGATTCAGGCGCAGGCGTCGGCAAACGTCCAGGCCGTCTCCGCCGGGAACCATGATGTCGAGCAGAAACAGCGCCGGAGGCTGGCGCTCGGCATCGGGAATCAGGTTGGTGGGAGTAACAAACAGGCGCGCTGCAAACCCGGCTGCTTCCAGGTGATGCTGCACCAGCCGGGCAATATCGGTGTCGTCCTCAAGAACAAATACGGTTTGGCTCAAACGCTCCGCCCTCGCCCTGCGGCCGTTGACTGCGCGATGCGGAGGCCGCACGGAACCATTAACAGAGTAATGCAACGAGGCAAATAGATTGCAAACGTTGTGTTAATTCGACTGGAGTTGGTATGCCCGGCCGAATTGCTTGCTCAAATGAGCCTCTTGCAAAATTGCCTTCAGGTTAAAGATTGTGTCAGGGCATGACTTCAGTCGTGCCGCAAGCGGCCAATTTAGATTCCGGCTTTAGCCGCTGCGGAATTGCAAATTAATGAAAACAAAACCGCAGGGGCTAAAGCCCAACATGATTTTGTTGCTCTCCCGGCACGACTGAAGTCGTGCCCTGACACTTTTTGAAGTCTCAGCGGAATTTTGCAAGAGGCTCAAATGAGAATGGAATTCTTAAGCCCCAACCGACCGGGGATTGCTCCCCGGCCGGCTGGTTATGGATTGGCCATGTCTGGGCTCGGCTTAGGCGATAGGTTCGCCCTCAATGGCTTCGAGCTCGGCGATGTAGTCGATGACCGCCTCGCTCCAGCCATCGATGTGCGTCCACGCGCCGTAGCCTACGCCGTTGCGGTTGCTGGCCACGTTGATGGCGTAGCCATTGCCCTTCGGTGCGGGAACGCTGTCATGCGACTGCTCGTCGGTGATGACTACCAGCCGGTCGTACCCTTCCCGGCAGTCGGCCTCCACTTGCTTGAGCGCCGCTCCCAGATAGGTTCCCGAGTGCGGCTGGCTCTGGTCGAGGGCGTCGCGCAGCGCCATTCCGCGCCGCGAGGGAACCAGCTTCGCCTGGTTCGAGAAGGTATAGATCGTCACCTTTTCGGCGATCTCGCGTAGCAGGATCGCCAATCCGTAGGCGGCATCGGTGCGGCGCATCTCCGACCGGCTGCTGAGGGCCACCTCCATGGAACCGGAGACGTCCACCAGCAGGACGGTGTGCCCGGCAAGCCGCGCCGTGCGCCCTTCGAGCGAGCGGAACATGGCGGCCTCCAGCGGCTGCTCCCACTGCGGTGCGTGGCGCGCCGCGGCCAGAAAGCGAAAGGGAAGAACCCGGTCCGTCTTCATACTTTCGAGCGCGGCCAGAACCAGGTGCTCGCTGACCCCGGCCTTGTGCAGGTTGCGGAGGTTCCGCAGCAGAGCCAGCGAACCCAGCCTGCGCTCGGCGAGCAGACGCTCCCACACCTCGCGCTTGCAGTCGCCCTCCGCGCCTTCGCCATGCCCGGCAACCGAGAGCGCAACCTCCCAGGTGTCGGGCGTAACCAGCTCGTTCTGAGCCAGCCGCTTCCACAGGGCAACCTGCGCTTCATCCACCGGCCGCGCGTGCGAGAGGAAAAGCACGTCGCGCAGACGAACAGCGCCGGCGCGATCGTACTTGGCCAGCGCGTACTCGTCGAACTTGCCGAATGCGGCAGCCAGTCCCTTCTTAACCTGCGCCGAGAGCGGCTGACGTCCTCCGGCCCAGTAGATGGCGACAAACTCGCTCAACTCGTCGGCGCGCTGGATGACGCGGGCCAGGGTCTCGGCCACCAGGGCGCGATGGGTTGCGTGGCGCGCCATCTCGCGCACCAGCAGGAGCGGCGCGTGGCGCAGCTTCATCCGCTCGCGGGCTTCGACGGCGAGCGCGGCAACCTTTTCCGCGTCGACCAGCGGGACGAGGTCGTGGATGCGGCCGGCGATCTGCACGCCGTCCTCGTAGAACTCGCCCTCCCACAACATGCAGGAGAGCACGGAGCGGCGGAGCATCTGCTCCGGGGTAATTACCTTGGCTCGCGCTCCTTCGTGAGTACGCGGACCGACAGGCTTGTGCAACTTGAGGATGTTCAGGCGCACCGGGCGCCTCCTTTTTGCGTTCAAAGAACACTGTCGGGGAATGATCGGGTACGGAGTGCGTGAAGCGAGCTACACCAGAGTACTCCCTGGCGGCGGGAATCGAACCCGCACCTCCGCTTGCGCGGCGCTCTACCGTTGATGAACCCGTGCCCTGCGCCACCGGCAGGCTGATGGTTGATTGTTTTCTGTCAATGTCAGCGGGCGCGCGCGGCTTCGTCCTCGTCCTCATCTTCGCCATCCTCGACGATCACGGGAACTCGTCCAAACCCACTTTCGCGAAAGCCCGGCGTGGCCTTTCTGCGGGTCTCGCCAAAGCACAGCGCCAGCTTCTGCATCTGCTGCCAGTCAGGACGATTGCGATCCTGGTAATCCGTGCATTCGTACACGGGGAAGGGGACCAGGCGGCTCGGAGAAGCATTGGTGCAAATCGCCATCACATCGGATTCGCGGTAGCCGACGGTAAACTGCCCGTTGCTGCAACTGCGGCACAGGTGCTCTCCGCCTACCGGCGTGCCGTTCTTCACTTTCAACTTGCTCATGACAATGCGTTTCTATCCGGACGCGCCGGAGGGTTGCTGGCCGGGGAACAAGCGGTTGCGGAACGTTAGGCGTCTTAAGCCACTGGACGACCTGAGCTTGCGCTCAAGGCAGGATTCGAACCTGCGTCTCCCGCTTGACAGGCGAAGTAACCGCGACCTACGCCACCGGCCAAGGTGGATCTTTCAAACTGCGATCCCCAAAAACTGCGCCGGGGAATGGGCGAAGAGAGTTCGAAGCCTCTTCTTCACGGAACCTTATGCTTCGGGACTACGCCCCCGCTCCGCAAAGCGACCTGCTCCGGCAGGGTTCCTGACCCTGCTTTTCATTGGCAGGAAGTAACTCTCCTCTTTCGCCACCGGCGAACTGACTTATCGGCATCGGGTTAAAGACAAAACTCTCCCGTCCACCGCGAAGAACTTATCGCGGCGCCAAGAAAGAACGCGAGTCTGCTAAGGAACCTCTGATCAAGTCATCGCGCAAGGTTTGCATTTCCTCAGGGGCTAAAGCCCAGGTTGATTTTGCAGCATTTGCGGCACGACTGAAGTCGTGCCCTGACGCAACTTGGACCTATTTAGAGGTTCCCTAACTCACCCGAAGCTATCCCGAGGGAACAAACGAAGACGGGTGTTTATCGGTGTCAAGCGATGAACCCGGCTTCAACACCACTCGGGAGATATCAATATGCATGCTCTTTGCGCAGGAGGAAGACAGCGGCGGGTTACTTGAATTCGACGAGCCACGCCCGGCGGCCGATGCAGCTTGGTTCAAGCCGCTCCAGCCTACGCATCGAGTTTTGCGTTGTGTATTTCATCGGGCGTTCTCCTGTGCAGAAATTACTTTGCCATAACTCGACTTGGAAAAGCAAGCTATTTTGAAAAATACATTGAAGAATTCTTTTCGCAACTTATCGAGGTCGGCCGGGTTCTCAACTAGTAATGCTCCGGCTGTTCCGACCGCCCGATGGTTTACTCTGAATGCGCGGGCCGGGCCTTCACGCTTCTCCTTGCCCTGAAGGAGGCTCTTGTGAACTGGACGATTCTACAGGTGGCGATCCGGCAACCTGTCAAGCAGACGCAATGAAGCGCAGGCGCACGTAGTAAGCTGTCCAATTACCGTTCTCGTCGCGAAGAACGGGCTCCAGAAGGGCGGCTGTCTCCTCGACCACCTTCTCGCGAAGCGACGCCGGCAAGCTGTCCAGCACGCCGCGGCGGAAGGTCTTGAGCCATCCCGGCATGCCGCTCTCGGGCAGCAGCGTAGGGCGCTGAATGAGCGCAATCTGCTGTACCGTGAAGCCGTGCCGCGTGAGCCGTTCGGCATAGCTCTCAGGGGTGGGGTAGTAGTTGACGACGTCTTTGCCGCCGCCATAGCCGTGCCGCTCCAGCACAGCAGCCAACGCAACGCGAATGGCCGCAATATTGCCGTGGCCGCCCATCTCAGCAACAAAACGCCCGCCCGGCTTCAGAATGCGATGTACTTCGGCCATCATGAAGTCGTGGTTGCGGACCCAGTGAAGGGCGGCGTTGGAAAACGCCGCGTCGAAGGCATGATCGGAGAAAGGGAGCGACTCGGCGCTGGCCTCCAGGGCCACAATGCCCAGCGAGCGCGCCGCGGCCACCATCTCCGGCGATGTATCTACACCCACCACCGTGGCGCCATTGGACGCAATCCGCTGGGTCAATTGGCCGTCGCCGCAGCCAAGGTCCAGGACCCGCTCACCTGGCTTGGCCGCCAGCCACTCGAGTACTCCGCTCGCCAATCCATGCACAAACTTGCCGTTCTTTCCATAGGCAAGAGGATCCCACGTTTGCGTCGTCACCAATACCCTCCGTTCCCAAGGCCAATCAAGCAGGGGAGCACAAGACAGAATCATTCTATCCTGCCTCGTTCAGGAGCAGTCAGCAAATCTCCGGGCGCGCATCGAAAGAAATAATCCTTTAGGTCTCGGTCGAACATCTGCCGGGTCCGGCAAAGCCCGGTCAGCCGCTGTCTCCACTACATGACGATACAAAGCCGCCGATTCTTTCGGGATCGTAGGGAGATGAAAGTGACCGTCCGGTCCTTCCGGTAACCGCGCAGCCTATCTCATTCTGGAATAGGTAACTAACTCAAGTGTTACCAGTATGTTATCCTTCTTCACACGAAACAGGTATTGTCATCGTTCCAGTCAATCCACGACCATGATGATACGCCGCCGAAAGTGCGTTGCGTGCCCCGCGTGAACTTAGTGATTGAGTTCGCGCGGCCAAGAAAAGGACTTTTTTGCCTTGAGGCCGAGGTTCGCTGCCTTGAATTGATCCTTGCGATCGATTCAGGCGGAGCGGTTGTTTGGAGTCGCTGGATCGGAGTGAAAGATGAAGAAGTTAACGTTGACATTCCTCGCATTGGTCATGACATTTGCGATCGTTCCGGCAGCGCTGGCCGGTACGTTCACTTACTCGATCGACGGTCAGAACTTCAGCGCTAATCTTGTCCTGAATACGGACAATACAGCATTAAGTGTTCCGGGATCCGACCCCGCGGTAGATATCGAAGCCTATACCGTCACATCTGTTGCCGGAACCTTCGATATTGTCGGCGGTCCGTCCGAGACTTTCGCCGATACACCGACGGTTCCTGCCGCCGGCGGCGTCAATGCCTATAACCTCACGTACTCCCCGGATGGCAAGTTCATCTTCGACAATCTGCTCTACCCGGAGAGCTCGGGGAATGAGATTCTCGACTCGGGAGGCATATTTCTTATCTTCAGCGGCGGCTACGAGCTGAATATCTTCTCCGGCGCCTTCGGCACGTCCTCCGCCGGCAATCAGTACTACTACTTTGCCGACAATGGGAGTTTCGATTCCAACAATCCAATCATAGAAAGCAACGGCGGGCCCGCTGTAGACGGCCTGGATTCAGCTACAGCTCCAGAGCCCGGCTCCCTTTTCTTGTTCGGCACCGGATTCCTTGGCCTGGCATTTGTCTTCTATCGAGAGGCCGTCAAACCTTCGTTGCACCCGGTCTCGAATAGATAGCCGTCTTGATTCTCGGTTTGGCGGTAGGCCCACGATTCCGGTTTGCTTGACTTTTCGTCGCGCAAAAGGGTCTTAGGCGGGAAGGAAGCCCGGGTGCAGCCTGTCCGGGCAAGGTCTTCGATTCTGTAACTGCCGGAGCAGTTTTCAGGTGCCGTTTCAGAGCGACTGAACAGGCAGCAGGGTCAGGTCGTCCACCAGGCCCACTTCCTTTTGCACGAAGGGTTCGCCGTAGCGCACGCCGGCGAGCTGGCCGTAGTGGCGCGCCTCGGCAAAGGTGCGTTCGCGAATCTCCTCTTCAGGGACGAAGAGGGCGCTGCCGGCGGGCTGGTTGGCGTACTGGGAGCGGTAGGCCATGAGCGCTGCGTGGCGCTGTTCGATGAAGGGCGAAATGTCCACGATGAAACTGGGGCGCACGTCGGCGTAGAGGCTTGCATAGACGATCTTGAAAGGGCGATGTGGAGAACCCATTTCCACAGGCTCCTCAATAAGCGCCGCAGGCGCCGCTGGCCGCACAGCAGGCGCCTTGGCCAAGCCTGAGAGGAAGCAGGCATCGTAGCCAAGTGCGGCGACGATGGCGTGATCCGGGTGGCGTGCCTGCCAATAGGGAAGGATGACCACGCGGGGGCGAAGCAGGCGCAGGACACGAACGATCTTGAGACGGTTTTCGAGCGTATTTTCGACTGCGCCATCGGGCAGGTCGAGGGCCTGGCGCCAGCCCACTCCCAGCAGCCGCGCGGCCTCCTCGGCCTCGCGCGAGCGTTCCTCGGCAGAGCCGCGCGTCCCAGCCTCGCCCCAGGTCAGGTCCAGGATGGCGGTACGCAGGCCGCGCGAGGCCATGCGCAGCAGCGTTCCGCCGCAGGTCTGTTCCACGTCGTCGCGATGGGCCGCTATGGCGAGTACGTCGGCTATCTGGGGATCAATCAAAGAGGTGGCGGCCATTGTGTGATTGGCCTCGATCAACGGTTGATGGTTGAGGTTCGGCCTCCCACCCCAAAATCGCGGCTAGGGTGGGGCACTCTATGGCGTGGGGTGGCATCCGATGATCTGACCCCTGATCCCTGACTCAGTAAACGGTGTTGTTGCTGTCGGTAGTACCGTCCATGTAAGCCACGTCGTAAGCCGTGCCGGTAACGGTGACATACTGGTTGTCGATCGAAGAGCCGTCCTTCGTGGAGTGGATGTATACCTGCCCGCCCTCCGCCGTATAGATCTTGTGCAAGCCTTCTACCGCCGCGATCCCAGTCGCATCGCCAAGATATGGCTCGATCAAAGTGACCGCGTTGTTGGCGGTGTTGAACATGGTAAGGCAACCGTAGGACTGGCCCGTGGCTGCGCGCACGCCGTTGGTGCATTGGCTCATACCGATCCACAGCGTGTTGTCGTCGGCCAGCAAAATGCGGCTGATGGCGCCGGGTGCTCCATCGCTGATGGAGAGGGGACTGGAAGCGGTGCTGGTCAAGAGATTCACTACCGTCAGGTTACCGCCAAAGAGCGTTTGGCCCTGCACCTGTTGCGGCTTCTGGCCCACCACATACATGGTGGAAGAATCGACCAGGGCGTTGCTGGCGCCAGCGGGAATGGCTAGCGTCGACTTGGCCAGTGCGGCGCTGGTGGGCAGCGTTCCCGACTGCTGACCGATGAGGAAGATCATCGGGCTAACCGGCAGCGCCGTGATCGAGGCATTGGAGCCCCCGCACTCCGGCCCGCAGCTGAGCACGTATGCGGTTCCGCCGTCGATGGAGAAGACGGCCTTGATCGGCCGGTCGAAGACCAGCGGAGCGCCATAGTAGTTGCCGGTAGCGTCCACACTGTCGGGACTCTGCGCCTGGAAGAGGCACCATCCCGGCGCATTCTGCGGCTCGCAGTCCACCGCAGCCTTGGGCCAGGTGCTCGAACCACCTGAAAAGGCGATTCCCTGGGCGGTGGTGAGTTTGCGTGTGTAGTAGATGTAGTTCGAGTTCTGGACAAAGGCCAGGGCCACCGAGCCGCCGGGGTTCACGCTCACGCGGTACACACCGGAAAGGCTGAAGGGATACGAACCGCCGTTGGTCCGGTCAAGCACGGTCAACACGTGGGAGGCCTGGTTGGCGGCAAAGACATAGGACTGATTCCGGGTGACAAAGACGCTGGAAGAGGCGCCGTTCAGCGTACCCAGAGTGCTGCCGTTGACCTCGGTGGAATAGTTGATCGAAACGAAGCTGCCGTCGCCGGAACCGTAGACCGCGGCCAATTGTTCTTCCGGCATATTCTGGATGGTGATGGGCAGGGCGCCGGCATAACCGGAGATGGAAAAGCCTGCGGGCTTTCCGTTAAAGCCGCTGCGGGTGTCATAGTAGGCATCCATGATTTCGAGCGCGCCCTTGGTACCGGGGGTGGTGTTCTGGATTGCGACCAAAACGCGATTTGTCAAGCCGCTTGGAGGAAGCGTCCGGCCCGCGAAATAGGTGGTGCCGCCACAACCCGCCAGCGCGGCTGCAACCACCAAAGCCGCCATGGCGCTGATCGAAAGACTTCTATTCTTCAAAATCCCTTACCTCGACCCATAGCGCGTATTGCGCCGCGGATTGGGTCCGCGACCGCATCGTGATCACATGAAAAGCGGCCGCCAAAGCAAAAGGCAGATCGCTGTTTTGTCCGGTCCCGGACCGGCGCAGAGCAAGCTTATGACTCCCGAAGTATAACAAAGCGGGCCGGTCGATTGGCGCGGCTGCCCCGCGTAGCTTAGCATGGCAAGAGAATGCCGAAGTTCGCTGACATCTTCGCCAATCGCCCCATCCTTGCCGACGGCGCCATGGGCACGGTGCTCTATGCCCGCGGAGTTCTCATCAATCGGTGCTACGACGAGCTGAATCTCTCCGACCCCAAGCTGGTTCTCGCCATCCACGAGGAGTACCTGCAGGCGGGCGCAGAAATCATTGAAACCAATACCTTTGGCGCCAACCGCTTCCGGCTGGCCCGGCACGGATTGGCCGCGAAGATGGCGGAGATCAATGCCGCCGGGGTTCGGTTGGCCCGCCAGGCGGTGGATCGCTTGACGGAAAAGCAGGCTGCCGGAGCCTGGGTAGCGGGCACCGTGGGTCCGCTCGGCATCCGCCTGGAGCCGCTGGGCAAGACGGGCCTGGACGAGGCGCGCGCGGCCTTTGCCGAGCAGATTCATGCCCTGAGCGCTGGGGGCGTGGACCTGCTGATCGTCGAAACCATGTCTGCGCTGAATGAGGCCCGGGAGGCTCTGGCCGCAGCTCGCGAGGTTGCCCCCGAGCTGTCTGTGCTGGTAATGGTTACCGTGGACGACGAAGGCAATTGCCTGGACGGCGCCTCGCCCGAACAGGCGGCGGCCCTGCTGACCGAGTGGGGCGCTGATGCCATCGGAGTGAACTGCTCCACCGGGCCGACCACGGTGCTGACCGCGATCGAGGCCATGCGCCGCGCCAGCCCGCTTCCGCTGGCTGCCATGCCTAACGCCGGTCTTCCAAGAGCCGTCGAAGGCCGCAACATCTACCTCATCTCGCCTGAATACATGGCCAGTTTTGCGCGTAAGGCCATCGCCGCCGGGGTGCAGATTGTGGGCGGCTGCTGCGGAACCACCCCCAATCACATCCGAGCCATGCGCTCGGCGATGCGGGCCATCGATGCACAGGCGCTCGTCGAGAGCTCCGGCGCGTCTCCGGCATTGAACAGGGAGACGCCTCCGGCGCCGCTGGGCGCGCGCTCCCGGGTGGGTGCTTTGATCGCCGAGGGCAGTTTCGTAACCTTGGTTGAGATTGTTCCGCCGCGCGGCATCGACTGCTCGAAGGAGATCGAGGGAGCGCGGATGCTCTCCCAACTCGGCGTCCACGCCGTCAATGTGCCCGACTCGCCGCACGCCTCGGCCCGCATGAGCGCGCAGAGCGTCTGCGTCCAGATTCAACAGCATACTTCCGTCGAGACGATTCTCCATTACACCTGCCGCGACCGCAATGTACTCTCCATCCAATCCGACCTGCTGGGCGCTTCTTCCATCGGACTGCACAACATTCTCTGCGTCACGGGCGACCCGCCCAAGGTGGGCAACTATCCCGACGCCACCGCAGTCTTTGACGTTGACTCCATCGGTCTTGTCAACATGGTGCAGCGCCTCAATCGCGGCCTCGACATCGGCGCCAACTCCATCGGCGCAAGCACCAACTTCACCATCGGCGTGGCCGCCAACCCCGGCGTGCCCGACATCGAGCAGGAACTGCGCCGCTTTGCCTACAAGGTGGAGGCCGGCGCCGAGTATGCCATCACCCATCCGGTCTTCGACCTGCGCCTGCTGGAGAGCTTCCTGAAACGCATCGAAGGCCACCGCATTCCGGTGATCGCGGGCATCTGGCCGCTGACCAGCCTCCGCAACGCCGAACTGATGAAGAACGACCTGCGCGTCTCTATTCCCGAGAAGATCATGCTGCGCATGGCGCAGGCCGATTCGCCTGAAGCGGCGCGGCGAGAGGGCATTCTGATCGCGCGGGAGATGGTGGAGGCGGTGCGTCCGTTGGTCCAGGGCGTGCAGATCGCGGCTCCCTTCGGCCGCTTTGAGATTGCCGCCGAGGTGATTGCCGGAGCACCACCGCTAATTGCCGCGCATTCCACGGAGTAACCGTCATGCCGTCATTTGAAGAATCGCTCAAGAAGCTGGAAACCATCGTCGATCAACTGGAAAAGGGCGACCTGGC
>Ga0182014_10001701_pt1 | contig 28927 bp, 17 predicted proteins | sample 612S2DmetaG_FD_120489 | JGI IMG/M metagenome (GOLD analysis project Ga0182014, IMG submission 120489) | Permafrost microbial communities from Stordalen Mire, Sweden - 612S2D metaG | ecosystem: Environmental > Terrestrial > Soil > Wetlands > Permafrost | place: Sweden: Stordalen | collected... | reverse complement strand
TAACCAGCCGGTCGAAACCGCCGCCTCGCTTGATGCTTTTGGCGACAATTGCTTATCAAAAAGGTCTCTTGTCGGAGGGGCAATTGTGCGAGATGCTCTCGGTCGGGCGTGTGGAATTGCGGGAGTATTTGGATTTGTTCGGCGATAATAATCTGGATGATGCACTCACCCTCTAAACTTAGATTGGACGCGTCTCCGCTCTTTTTGGACGCCGGCGTGGTCATCAACCTGATTGCGTCGAATTGCGCTGAGGCAATTTTTGCCGCACTTACCCGACCTATTCTAATTGTTGACGGCGTTTGGGAGGAATGCAGATGCCAGGCAATCGGTGGGAGCAGCGCCCAGGAATTTCTCAAAGCGTTGGCAAAAATGAGGCGAATTCAAATCATCAAAATGTCCGAAGCACAATTCGAATTGTTCCTGCATCTCACCGGCTCTCCCTCGCCCGACGATTTGGGCGATGGGGAGGCTGCCGTCCTAGCCTGTGCGGTTGGGACCGGCTGTGCAGTATTTGACGATACAAAATCCTTACGGATCGCCACAAGAGATTTTCGAAACACGCCGGTTTATTCGACCTTGGATGTCATGTGCGGGGAGCAAGTCATTCGCGCTTTGGGCAAGCCGGATGTGGCAAATGCCGTATTCGAGGCAATCAGAACTGCGAGGATGCGTGTTCCAGATCATTGGAGGGATTGGGTGTCTGGTTTACTTGGAGAAGAGCGGGCGGCCGAATTGCCATCTCTGAAACAATCTGATTTTAACAATCTGGCTGATTCGTTGCCGATGGCGTCGATGAAACTTCACCGATGAGAACAGACCAAACACCAATCCGACGCCGTGTTTCAAGTGCAGACCAATCGCTTCTGCGGTCTCAAGCGCACATGGCCGTCAAGTTTATGATGCGTCCGCACCGCTCGCTATGCCTCCACGCAACTCTGATTCTGCAAACTGCGGAACTTCTCATAAAGAACCTCGAATCTTTCGTGAGGAAGGCCGTGGTCGTTGAAAGATGAAGACTATGCCAGGAGACTACAACATTCATTTGAACTTCCTTCCAACATTGGAGAATCTGCCCGATTTCCTTGTCTTTCGGAAGCTTCGGGAGGATCCAAAGATTGCGAAATCGCATGACCAAGATGTCCACAGCTATTCATTGCCCCGCACCACAAACGAGATCGAAAATCGGACCTCCTATTGGGTATCCATGGAAGCCCTGCCGGGCTTTGAGCAGTTCCGCGTGAAACCTTCCGATAATAACGACCTGACGACGTGGGCAATATTTCAAGGCATTGTGAAACGGTGCAGCCAACAACTCGGGGATCAGGAATACTGGGTGCCAGACCATGGTTTTCTTCGGCAGCTTCATTTCAAAATGCGGCATCTCGCTGAAGGCGACGAGGAGCTTCTTGTGCGTCCATATCACCTGAGTGCAGCCAAGAAATTTGGAATCCTGGCCGACTTTCATTTCCGACTGAAAGACGGGGTGAAGTTTTCCCGAAGGGTGCAGCAATTGAGTCTAAGCCTCGACGACCACTTCGGGCGAAACCTGGACTTTTACGTTGATCGGTTTGCCAAAATCAACGAATTCTTGCAAGCGCGATGGAACATTCTGTCGCCCATTTTGCTGATGGGGGCGCAAAGAGAGATTCCCCTGAGCAGCGAATTTGAGCCGCAGCCTGCTTACCGCTTGCATTCCAGGGTTTACGTTTTCGGGAACAATCGGGAATCGCGCAGTCAGTTTACGGGTTTGAAGGATTTCAGTCCTCTGCAAGCGTTGAGCGCACCTCCAAAACTTTTGTTTATTTTTCGGGAAAGAGACAGGCAGGCAGCCCGCACATTGGCGGCGGCTCTGAAAGGGAGTGCAAAGAAGGAAAGATTCAGCTTTCCGGGCTTTGAGCAACTATTTAAGTCGCCCATGATGATTGACAGCGACCCTGTCGTAGTTCCAGATTTCTCGACCGGTTCTATGGCAGTGGCCCTGAACAGAATGCAGCAAAAAGAAGGCCCTTCTACAATTCCATTGTTGGTCATGCCAGATGAGGACGATGAGGGCTATCTGAACCACAAATCGCTTTTCACTCACGCAGGCATCCCGAGCCAGGTATGCACATTGGGGGTGATCCAGGATGAAAGCAGGCTGAAGTGGTCGGTCGGAAACATAGCCCTTCAAATTTTCTGTAAGGCCGGCGGACTGCCCTGGAAGGTAAGACCAGCGGGTGATAAATGCCTGATTATCGGAATCAGCCAATCGCACAAGTTGCGCAAGGACACCAACGGCAAAACTGCAATTGAGAGATATTTCGCGTTCTCCATTCTGACAGACTCAAGCGGACTGTTTCAGAAGATCCAGATTCTGGGGCAGGGAGAAGACGAGGAAAGTTATCTGGCTCAACTCCGGACGAATTTGAAGGATATCTTGACGCGCAACGCCCAAGAATTCCCTCGAGTGGTTATTCATACTTCGTTCAAGCTCAAGCATCGTGAAATGGACCAGATCCAGAAGGTGGTGCAGGACGCTGCAGTAGCATCCACCACCGGCAAATGCCGCTTTGCGGTAGTCAAGGTTAACCAAAGGAGTGGCTTTTTTGGAGCAAATCGAAACGTAAACAGCCTGGTCCCATTTGAAGGAACGCACGTTAAGCTTGGTCGTAGAGAGCATTTGGTCTGGTTTGAAGGAATCTTCCCGGATAAACCAACAGTGACGAAGGCCTTCCCAGGTCCGACTCACCTCCAGTTTTTGCGTGTGTCGGAGCAAAATGACGTGAGCGAGGATTTGCTGCTCCAAGATTTGATGAACTTGTCCGGTGCCAACTGGCGCGGTTTTAATGCAAAAAGTGCGCCTGTTTCGGTTTTCTACTGCCATTTAGTTGCCGACATGGTGCATGACTTCCAAGAAAGGGGCCTTCTGCTGCCTGCTGTGGAAGGGTTGCGCCCCTGGTTTTTGTGATGCCTATGACGACCAAATCCAAAGACATAATTTTCCTGCTCGGAGCAGGCGCAAGCGTCGAAGCACAGATCCCCGCTTCCGGCATGATGGTTGATCAAATCGAAAAACTCCTCAGCCAAGCCGACGAATGGAAGCCATTCCTGCCCCTCTACAATCACATTAAGAGTGCCATTCATTACGCAGCGGGGCTCAAAGGGCACTTCAAAGATCGTGTTTCCTACAATATCGAGACCTTGGTCAATACCCTTTACGAGCTTGAACGGAATGAGGAGCACCCGCTCTACCCATTTATCGCATCATGGAACTCCCGATTGGTTGCGTTGTCCGGTGGTGATTTTGGAAAGGTGCGTGATTTCCGCAGGCTGATTCTCCGACAGCTTAAGCAATGGGTCTCCCCCGATGACATATCCCTTTCGGATTATTACAAAGGGTTTGAAAGGTTGCAGCGAGGCTTGAATTTCTCTTTGCGGCTTTTTTCTCTCAACTACGACCTCTGTGTAGAGCGGCGAGCCTCCGATGATTTCCGCGTGGAGACTGGCTTTGGTGGCGTGGGACCGAGATTCAAATGGGATTGGGAGCGTTTTGAAGAAAGTGACTCCGGACCGCCTCCCCCCCAGGTCTATCTCTACAAACTTCATGGCTCGATCAACTGGAAGCGTGATGCGGCCAAAAATTTGTTTTGTCTTGAACAGACCGAGGGAATCCAACCCGAAAACATGGAGGTGATTTTTGGGAGGGATTTTAAGCTCGAGGCTGCCGACCCTTATCTCTTTTACATTTACGAATTTCGGAGATTTTCGCTGCTCGCGAGGCTCATCGTGGCCATTGGATATGGGTTTGGGGACAGCCACATAAACAAGATACTGTCCCAAGCATTGACTGACGACGCTTCCAGGAAATTGCTGGTGGTTTCAAACTGCGCAAATGACGACGCGCAGAAGCACAAAGAAGATGAACTGAAGGAACTGCTGCGAGTTCAGGACTCACAAGTCAAAGTCCAGAATGGGACCGCGAAGGCATTCCTCGAAGGTGTCGATTTGCACAAGGATCTGCTTGCGTTCGTTCCACCGCCAGCAGGATCTCCTTTTTAAGGTGTTCGACCACCTCCACGGTGCTATTGCTTGTCGACCCAGCCGGGATTTCGCCCTGCATAACCGACAATTCCCAACAGTTCCAATTCGGGTTGGCGGAATGGGAGATTCAATGATGGAAAGGCTCCTCGCAACAATGCCTCGGCCTGGGTCAATATCCTCTGCTCTCCCGGCGGGACGGCATTTGTAAGTGCGGCGGCAGGGTGGACGTGGAAGGCATTCAGGTTAATTGAAAATAAGCTGCACCGCAGCAACGGGTTACGCAGAAATCACCCCATCTGATTTTTGCTGTAAAAAAGAACAAAAGCTGACATAATCCCGTCCGCACGTATGGTGGTGGACCTGATGTTTGATTTTTTGAGCCGGCAGGTTTCCTTGCCGAGCTTGGATTGCGCCCCGGCATTGTCGCAAATGCACAGGCACAGGGGGGCTTTCACATGACCGATATCCCGTTCCCTCAGCTTATCGAAACCGTCCGCGCCAGTCGGGACGCCTATTACAAGCTTACCGTAATCGCAGGTTCCTCCGGTTCCGGCAAGACGAGACTTTTGAATCTGGTCGCCAGCGAGTTGAAACTGCCCATCCTCAATCTCAGCCTACTGCTGAGCCAGCGCCTGCTCGGGTTGACGCGGCGCCAACGTCCGCTCCAGGCCGAAGAGGCGGCCACCGAACTGATCGATGAACACATTCAGTCCGGCCTGTGCCTCGACGACACGGAAATCCTCTTTGACTCCACGCTCCGCCTGAACCCGCTCGTTTTCCTCCAGGACATCTCCCGCAACCGCCTCATCATCGCATCTTGGGACGGCCCGCTCGACGCCGGCGAATTGAGGTTCGGTTACGCCAGCCACACTGATTTCTTCAGCCAGGCCGCAGTCGGCTTCCCCGTCGTCACCGCTTCCGAGGACAAACTCCAACTTTACCTGACCACATGAAATACAACGAACTCATCCAGTTCCAGCCAATTGAATCCGTCATCGAGTTGCGTCAGGCCAACAAAAGCGCCAAGGCCAGGGAATTCGTCTCCACTTACGTCATTTCCGACGATATGGCCCAACGGCTCTGCGACCTTGTCTTCCCACAGTTGCAGTATGTAAAGCCGCAGGATAATCGGGGCCTGCTCATCGTTGGCAACTATGGAACGGGCAAGTCCCATTTGATGTCCGTCATTTCCAGCGTCGCCGAGAGCGAGGAATTGCAGGGTCTCCTCAAGCACGAAAAAGTCCGTGCTGCCGCCACCGCCATCGCAGGCAAATTCAAGGTCATCCGCTTGGAAATCGGCTCTACGGAGATGTCCCTTCGGGAAATCATCACCGGCCACCTTGAGGAAAAGCTTGCCGAGTGGGGCGTCAACTTTCAATTTCCGCCCGCCGACAAAATCCGCGAAAACAAGACGGCGCTCGAGGCCATGATGGACGCCTTCCACAAAAAGTTTCCAAAGCATGGTCTTCTCCTTGTGGTGGACGAGTTGCTCGATTATCTCCGGACCCGCAAAGATCATGCCCTGATTCTTGACCTTGGTATTCTCCGTGAAATTGGAGAGGTGTGCAAAGACCTCCGCTTCCGCTTCATGGCTGGTGTGCAGGAGGCCATCTTTGACAGTGGCCGCTTTGCGCATGTTGCGGACAGCCTGGGCCGCGTGAAGGACCGCTTTCAACAGGTGAAGATTGCCACCACAGACGTCAAATTTGTGGTCGCCAACCGCCTCCTTCAAAAGTCACCGGACCAACTCGCCAGGATCCGCGAATATCTCACCCCGTTTGCCAAGTTTTACAGCAACATGACCGAGCGGATGGACGACTTTGCCGCATTGTTCCCAATTCATCCCGGTTACGTTGAGACATTCGAGCGAATTCCAATCGTCGAAAAGCGCGGGGTCCTGCAAATAATCTCCTTCGCCATCAAGGAATTGGTCAGCCAGGAAATTCCGCAAGACCGTCCCGGCATTGTCGCTTATGACAGTTATTGGAAGGCGCTCAAAGAAAATGCCGCCCATCGTGCTCTGCCGGAAGTGAAGGCCATCATCGAATGCAGCACCACGCTTGAAGCCAAAGTCCAAAGTGCCTTCCCGAAGAGGATCTACAAACCAATGGCCATCCGCATTATTGAGGGCCTGTCGGTCCACCGGCTGACCGTGGGCGATGTGTATTCCCCGCTCGGCCTGACGCCAGAGGAACTGCGCGACGGTCTGTGCCTCTACCATTCCGGTGCAGCAGAAATGGGTGGTGACCCCGCCGACGATCTCCTCTCCATCATTGAAACTACGCTCCGAGAAATCCACAAAACCGTCAGTGGCCAGTTCATTTCGTCGAACAAGGACAATCGCCAATATTACCTCGATCTCAAAAAAACGGACGATTACGACGCCTTGGTCGAAAAGCGGGCCGAGACCCTCGAAGAGAGCACTCTTGACCGGTATTACTACGACGCCCTCCGCCAGGTGCTCGAATGCACTGACATCCCCACCCACATCACCGGTTTTCAAATCTGGCAGCACGAAATTGAATGGCAGGACCGCAAAGCTGGCCGGCTGGGTTATCTCTTTTTCGGCGCACCCAATGACCGCTCGACGGCAGTGCCAACCCGCGAGTTTTACCTCTATTTCATCCAGCCGTTCGAGAAGCCGGACTACAAGGACGAGAAAAAGGGCGACGAAGTTTTCTTCCGACTCGCGGGCAAGGACGAGGCTTTCTGCCGAAGCCTCCGGCTATACGCCGCCGCGCTGGAACTCGGCGGCATCTCCTCCGGGATCAAGAAGCAGACCTACGAAAAAAAGGCAATGGAACATCTCGACAGCCTGACCAAATGGCTCCGCGAACACCTTTTTCAGGCTGTCGAAGTCACCTACCAGGGGTCGCGCAAGAAATTTGTCGAATGCCTTAAGGGCACGGGCACCGGTGGCACCCTGAACATCCGTGACGCCGTCAATGCCGTCGCCTCCAAATGCCTGTCCGAAGAGTTCGCCAATCGAGCCCCGGAATATCCGCGATTCTCCGCACTCGTGACCTACGGGCAGGGCGGCAACGCCCAGCAGGCCGCCCAGGAAGCCCTGCGCGGTGTCGCCTCACCCAACCGCACCAAGCAAGCAACCACGGTTCTGGACGCGCTCGAACTTCTGGATGGCGATAAAATTGACCCCTGCAAATCCCGCTACGCCAAATTCATCCTGGATCTGCTCAAGGCGAAGGGCCAGGGCCAGGTTGTCAATCGGCAGGAAATCATCACCACCCTGGAGCCGGGCATCGAGTTCATGGTTCCCGACAAGTTCCGCCTTGAACCCATCTGGACGACTGTTGCCCTTGCGGCGCTGGTCTATAATGGCGATGGCGTGGTGGCCGTCCCGGGCGCCAAGTTCGACGCCACAAATCTCCAAGCCTTGGCAGCAACACCTGTGGCAGACCTTCAAAATTTCAAACACCTGGAGCGCCCGAAGGAATGGAACATCCCCAGCCTCAGGGCCCTTTTTGAATTGATGGACCTTCCGCCTGGCATGGCCATGCAGGTCACCCAAGGTGACGCAGTGCCCGTGCAACAGCTTCACAAGGTTGTCCAGGAGCGCGTCGAAAACCTCGTCCGCGCCAACCAACAACTGGCTGGCGGGATCCCCTTCTGGGGCCAAAACCTGTTCACCGATCCGGAAACCGAAACTTTGTCTGCCCTTCTCACCAAAGCCAAAGAGTTCCTGGAAAGCCTCCAAGCATACAATACTCCCGGCAAGCTCAAGAATTTCAAATATGACGTGGCTGACATCAAAGGCTACCAGGCCACGTTCACTCGTCTGCAGGAAATGGAGGGCCTCCAGACTTTCTGCGGGGAGATGGCCCAGTTCACCCAATACCTTTCCGCCGCCGAGACAGTATTGCCGGACGGTCAACCTTGGGTCACCGAGAGCAAGCAGAAGCGCGCCGAACTGCTGGCGGAGATTCGCAAGCCCGCTCAGCGTGAATCCGAGGCATTCAAATCCGAAGCCCTGAGGCAGTTGAAAAAGCTCAAATCCGGCTACATCAAGGTTTATCTCGAGCTTTACCGCAAAGCCCGGCTCAGCATCACCCAGGATAAGGAGAAAAAGGACCTGCTCCAAGACTACCGCCTAAAACATCTTCGGCGCCTGGCGACGGTCAATTCCATCAATTCCGTCCAACTCACCGAGTTCGAACGCCAGCTCGATAAGCTCAAGACCGGCGCCGCTCTGACGGAAAAGGACCTGGAAAACGATCCCAAATCCGCCGATGGCTTCTGGCCGAGCATGGAAGACACCAGTGTGTCGGCCCAGACACGGCTCGACAATTTGAAAGCAAGTGTGGACCAAATTCACAAAAGCTGGACCAAAAGCCTGCTGAATGACTTGGCCGACCCTGTCATCCAGAGCCATTTTGAACTGCTCAAAACGCCCCAGAAAAAGATGCTCAGGGATTTCATGCAGGCCAAGGAACTGCCCGACGAAATCTCGCAGGAATTCCTCACAGCACTCCAAAGTGCCCTATCCGGCTTGGCCAAGTTGTCGGTGCGCCTGGACGACCTGAGAAAGGCCCTATTCCCCGACGGCAGCCCAGCCACGCCGGCCGAGTTCAAACAGCGCTTCGGCGAATACCTGGATCAAATCCTCAAAGGCCGCGATGCCAGCAAGGTCCGACTGGTCATTGAGTAAGGATTCATGAAATTCCTTCACACCGCAGATTGGCAGATTGGGATGAAGGCCGAATCGGTCGGCCGCATGGCCGAGCATGTCCGCGAGGAGCGGTTGGAGGCAGCAAAGCGGGTGGTCCAAACCGCCCGGGACAACGGAGCCGAGATGATCGTGCTAACTGGCGACGTGTTTGAGGACAACGCGGTGGACCGCCTCCTCGTTCGCAAGATTGGCGAAATCCTTCGTTCTTTCCCCGGTCCGGTTTACATCATTCCCGGCAACCACGACCCGCTCATGCCTGGCTCCGTGTGGGAGCACAGCGTCTGGAAGGAGGCGGCTAACATCACAGTTTTCAGCAAATCCGAGCCTGTCGAATTGGATGGCTGTATTCTTTTTCCTTGCCCGCTGCACGAGAAATATTCGACGAAAAATCCGACCTCATGGATCAACGCCAAGGATGTCACTAAGCCGGCGATTGGGCTGGCTCACGGGAACGTCGAGGGGATTCCAAATGGAGAGCCTGATTATCCGATTCCTCGTGACGCTGCCAACCGACTGGGCCTGGACTACTTGGCGCTCGGTCACTGGCATTCGTTTGCTCGCTATGATGCGGATGACGGTGTTTGTCGCATGGCCTACTCTGGCACTCATGAAACGACCAAGTTTGGTGAACGGGACAGCGGCGACGCAATCATTGTGGAAATTGCCCACCACGGTTCACCACCAAAGCTGACACCCGTCAAAACGGGCCGACTTGATTGGCGCACGGTCGAACGCACGGTTGATCAACCTCAATCGCTGGAAGCCGTCATAGAAGAACTCGGCAAGCTCGACCCGCCGGACGCGACTCTGGTTCGTGTTCTCATCGGGGGTGTTCTGTTTCCGGAAGACCGCCATGCTTTGGTTCGCATCGAAGAACTTCTCGCCAGCCGATTTCTTTTCGGTTCATTGGACTCAAGCGCCCTCATTCCAGCCCCGGATGGAGAAGGTTGGATTGAGTCGCTGGCGTCTGGTTCTTTTCGCGAGGCTGCCGTCAAACTACGTTCCCAGGCGGCGCAATCCGCCAGCCCCGAAGAACGCGCCGTGGCCACGCAGGCGCTCCTCCAACTTTTTGAACTCCATGAAAGGAGCCGCGCATGATTCTTCACAGCCTGAGCGTGGCCAACTGGCGGAGTCTGCTCTCTTCGGTGGAATTGGGACCTTTCAGCGAGCGCCTCAATGTCATCCATGCGCCCAACGGCACCGGCAAGTCCTCCCTTTTCGAGGCGATGCGCCGCGCCCTGTTTGATGCGCACCTTGTTTCTGGCGAGGAGATTGAGGCCGTCCGCCCATGGGGCCGAGCCTTGGCTCCACAGGTTCAGGTGGACTTCACTCAGTCAGGCGTTCGTTATCGCGTGGAGAAAACCTTTCTCGACGGAGCGTCCGCACACTTATTTCGCTTCGAGAACGGAAAATTCCAGCCTTTGGCTGACAGCCGCAATGCCGACACCAAATTGCGAGAGATCATCGCCGCGTCAGATGCTCCCGGTCGCGGGCTTTCCAAACACGAACACTGGGGGCTGGCTGAGGTATTGTGGGCGCCGCAGGGCGCTCTGCATCTGGATTCCCTTTCTTCCAGTGTCACCGAGAATCTCCGCGCCGCGCTCGGCGTGCAGTTGACCGGTGAAAGCGGTAGCCGCCTGGAGGAGTTGCTTGAAGAACGTTATCAGTCCTATTTCACCAAGGGCGGCAAACCACGCACCGGCAAACAGGCCGCACCAATCCTCGCGTTGGAGTCGGAACAAGAAAACACTGTCGCCGAGCGACAGCAACGACTTGAACAGCAGCAACGATTCGAGGAAACGAGCCGTGCGGTCGAGGACGCCCGCCAGAAACGCGGTCAAGCCAGATTTGAAGCTGACGCCCTACGCGATACGGTCGCGCAAACCACTAAACAGGCCGAAACCTATTTGCATCTTCAAAGTGAACTGGAGCAGAAAAGGCTAACGGAACAGGCCGCCAAGGAACGCTTTGATGCCATCGGAAAATCCTTGGAGATGATCGGCAATGCCCGCGAGGAAATTGGTCAGATTCAAACCAAAATTCAAAGTGGTGAACCGTTGGTGGTTGAGCTTGCAGCCGAGTTCCAAAAGACCACAGACGCGGTTGACGCAACCCGTGGCAAACGGGACGAGGCCCGTCGCCAACGTCCTTCGTTGGTCGAGCGTTCGGCTGAGGTCGAGGATGCTCGCGCTTTTGTGGACGATAGCAAAGCTCATCAGGCGCTTGCGATCAGAATCGAGAAATTGAAACAGTTCGAAGCCAACCTGAAAGCGCGCAAGGAGCAACGGGCGGCGCTGGTTGCGCCAGACGACAAGACCATTCGCGACGTGCGGAAATGCTTGGCGGCGCGCGAAGCGGCCGAAGCCGCCCTGCGGGCATCTCTCATCCACCTTACGGTTCAACCGAAGAAAAAAACCACCATCAACTGCAAGTCTCCCGATGAATCGCAAACCGTCACCGCCGGAGCTAAAGCCACGTTTTCGGGTTCACCTGATGTCAGAATCGAAATCGAAGGATTCGGAACGATTCACGCATCCGGCCCTGAAGGCGACGCCGCGACTCATCAAGAGGCGTTACAGGAGGCTGAAAAAAAGCTCGCCAAACTTACCCAACCCTACGGCACACAAGACCCGGATCGTCTCCAAGTCGTCCGCGAACAGGCCAATGAATTCGATCTGAAGATCGAACATTCGGAGAGCAAGATTGTCGAGCTGCTCGACGACGAGAGTGCCGATGAACTGAATCCGCAACTGGCCGAGCTTGATGCCCGCATCCAGGAACGTCTCGGACGATTCCCTGCTTGGAAAAATCAACCTCCGCTTGTCAGTGAGCTGCGATCCGCCTTGGAGAAGCGGCGCAAAGCCATCGAAACGGCGATTGAAACGGCGGAGGATACTTTCGACAAGGCGCAGTCCGTTGCCCAAGCGGTGCAGAAGCGCCACGGCCAAGCCGACGCCGAGCTAAAGAACGCCCGCCTAAACCTTGAGGCTGCTAAGGTTCGGTTGAGCGATCTGACCAAGGATGGCAAGGCCGATGAGGCACGGACACACGACCGTCAGGAAGCCCTTATGGCTTGGGAAGCTGCCAAAATAAAGGCCAAAGACTGCGAAGCTAGGCTCGACGAGATTCCCGGTGACCCGCAAAAGACTTTGAAAAAGCTCGAACGCCAACTCGCCGCGCTTGAGGAAGCCGAAGCCAAAGCTCGCGACGAGGAGAACCAAGCCGAAGGCCGATTGCAAAACCTGGCTGCCGAAGGAGCCTACTCGAAATTGGTCGCTTGCGAGGAGAAACTAGCGGACCTAAATATGCGCATCCGCCGGGAGAAACTCCGCATGGATGCGACGAGGCTGCTCTACGATACTGTCGCGGCCTGCAAAGCGACGATTGTGGCGGCCGTGGCAGCGCCTGTCGAACGCACGGCCACCCACATGCTCAGTCGTATCGCCGGTCCCCGTTTGGGCACCGTTCGCCTGACTGAAAACTTTGTTCCTGCGGGTGTCCGGCCGGAAATCGCCGCTGAACCGGTGGAACTTTCCAACCTGTCCGGTGGCGAACAGGAACAACTCTTCCTTATTATTCGCCTCGCACTCGGTCAGGTGCTGGCTAAAGACGAACGCCAACTCGTCGTGCTCGACGATGTGCTCAATGCGACTGACACAGGCCGACTCGCCCGAGTGCTTACCCTCTTGGAGGAATGTGCTGATCGCCTTCAAATCGTGATTCTAACGTGCCACCCCGAGCGTTATCGGGGACTGGAGGCGGCAACGTTTTTTAATCTTGAACCCAGCAATAAATAGCTGCCTCAAATGACTATGAGCTTCCACGATCCCAATCGCCAAATCAGTTATCTTCAACAGTGTCTCGCCAACGACAAGAAGCCTATCGCGTTCTTCTTGGGTGCTGGCTGCCCCATGGCAATTAGAACGGCTGACAACCAGCCGCTAATTCCCGACATCGCAGGAATAACTAAAGCAGTGCGAGTGAAGCTTGCGCAGTCAAAGGACTACGCCCAGTTGCTCACGACTTTGGAAGCCAACTTTACAGCGGACGGCATCAACGAGCCGAATGTTGAGTTCATGCTGAGCCATATTCGGTCGCTGAAAGTCGTTGCAGGAAAAGAGAAGGTCCGAGGGCTTGCGGCAACGGAACTTGATGCTCTGGACAAGGGTGTCTGCGACTTTGTTCAGGAGGTCGTGAATCGCAGTCACATATCTGCTTCAAGTCCATATCACTGTATTGCGGACTGGATCAACGCAATTGCCCGTGAACAACCCATTGAGGTTTTCACCACCAATTACGATCTTCTGATGGAGCAAGCGCTAGAATCGTCGGGAACACCCTACTTCGACGGATTTTCTGGGGTCAGTCGGCCCTTCTTTGATCTCCAGGCGATCGAGGAAGACATTCTCCCTCCAAGATGGGCGCGACTATGGAAGTTGCACGGTTCCATAAACTGGTTTCAAGCACCTCGCACTGGCGTCTTTCGTTCGGCTTCAAGGCCAGACGACTCAGCGATTCGGCTGATTCATCCTTCACATCTGAAGTATGACGAAAGTCGGCGCATGCCCTACCTCGTGATGCTCGACCGTCTCAGATCATTCTTGAAACAGCCCACCTCCGCGCTGATCGTCAGTGGATACTCCTTTCGTGATGACCATCTGAACGAGGTGATATTGCAGGGGCTTCAGAGATCGCCGTCAGCCATTTGCTTCGCACTGCTCTTCGGCAGCTTGGATCAGTACGAACAGGCCGTGGCATTGGCTAATAAGCGCCCTAATTTGTCGTTGCTGGCCTCCGACGGCGGGGTTATCAGTGGGGTCCGAGGTTCTTGGATTGAGCGAGCGGAGGAATCGGACCTGCCGGATCTAGGGCGCTGGTTGAAGTGGGAACCCAAAGTGCCTGAGAAACCCAAAGAGGGGCACTGTATGCGACTACAACTCGGCGATTTTGCGGCGTTCGGGGAATTCCTTCGAACACTTGCAGGGGTCAGGTCGGAGGGCATAGAGGAACTAACGAATGCCAAATAAGCCAACACTTCTCGGTACTGTTCAGGACGTTCAAGGAGCCACAATCAGTGTGGCGATGGACAAGGACACAATCTCCGGACTGTCCTTCATCGAAGGGCGCGGATACCGAGTCGGGCAGATCGGGAGTTTTGTCAGAATCCCAATCGGATTCCTCGATCTTTACGGCATCGTCTCCCAGGTTGGTGCCGGGGCGGTTCCGGACTCAATGATTGAAGCCGAGCCCCACGGCTATCGGTGGATGCGAATTCAGTTGATCGGCGAGGGCCAACGCGGGGGCAATTTCAAACGTGGCGTGTCATATTACCCCACCATCGGCGACGAAGCCCACCTGCTTACGGAACAGGATCTGGCACTAATTTATGGCAGAGCCGATGCACCGAATTATGTCCGCGTTGGCACCTTGGCCAGCGCTGAGTCAATTCCAGCTTTGGTCGATGTTGACCGATTAGTGACCAGACATAGCGCAATTCTGGGGGCAACGGGTGCTGGAAAATCCACTACGGTTGCGGGAATTCTGTCACACCTGAGCAACACCGACCGTTATCCGTCTTCACGGATCATAATTTTTGACCTTCATGGCGAGTACAATTCGGCCTTGGGCGAACGCGCTACACTTTTCCGAGTTAACCCAAACCTGGAAAAAGGTGAAAGGCCATTGCAAATACCATACTGGGCGCTACAGCTTGATGAATTCCTCGGCGTAACGCCATTTCGCGACGTCGGCGACACAGAACGAACCGGGCTGATTGAAAAGATCAACGAACTGAAGCGAGCATCTTTGGTAGCTTGCCCTCGCGTTGGTGTCACCTCCGACACACTCACCGTAGATTCTCCAGTCCCGTTTAGCATTCACCGTCTTTGGTACGAACTTTACCAGTTCGTTTGTTCCACACACACGGCTCAAGGTGCGAACCAGGGGCCGACAACGGAAGCTATTGAGGCCGACCCCCAAGGCAACCCGCTCCTGGGTAGCATCATGGGAGTTCAGGCTCCCAAGTATAAACCAATCACAAGTGGAGGAGTTGGTCGAATATACCTGAGCGGTGCCTCACTGAATATTCGGCGGCAAATTCAAGCGCTTCAGTCGTTGCTGCGTGATACTCGCTACGATTTTCTTTTCCGTCCCGGTGAATGGTGTCCATCCCCGAATCAGAACAATCTTGATGCTCAACCTCAAAAAGACCTTGATGCTCTGATTAAAGGCTGGGTTGGCGGTGACAAGCCGATCACGATTCTTGATTTATCTGGGGTGCCGGCCTCCATCCTGATGGATCTGATCGGCGTGCTCATCCGCTTGCTTTTCGATGCCATGGTCTGGGGCCGGTTCTTGCCTGTCGGCGCGAGGAGCCGCCCGCTTCTTTTCGTGTTGGAGGAAGCGCACGCCTACCTTAATCCGGGGAATAAGAGCCTCGCCTCTCAAGCAGCAAAACGTGTCGTTAAGGAAGGCAGGAAATACGGCCTTGGCGCCATGATTGTTAGCCAGAGGCCGTCAGAGATTGACTCCACAATACTTTCGCAGTGCGGCACCATGTTTGCCATGCGCCTGGCCAATTCTAACGACCGAGCCCACGTAACCGGAACGGTGAGCGATAATTTGGAGGGTCTCTTCAGCATGCTTCCCGCCCTCCGCACCGGCGAAGCCATCATCGTAGGGGAGGCCGTGCAGCTTCCACTTAGGGCGCAGATCGACGCCCCGCCGCCAAATCGTCGTCCCGACAGTCATGATCCGAAAATCTTCGATCCCAAAGCCGTGGTGGGTTGGAATAAGCCCAAGGCCAACGAGGACTATTCCTTGCTCGTTCAGAAGTGGCGAAGCGAAACACCTTGACCCCACATAATAAAACCTATGCAAAGAACGCCCGTAAGCTCATCAACCATCGCAGAAGTTGGATACGACAGTGGCTCAATGACCCTGGAAATCGCCTTTCATAGTGGAGGCACATACCAGTATTTCGATGTTCCTGAATCGGAATTTGAAGGGCTGATGCAGGCGAGTTCGAAGGGCCAGTACTTTCATGCCAACATCAAGGACAACTATCGCTACGGCAAACTGTAAGGGAATTCTCCAACTTGTTTTTATGGCTAATCAAACCTCTCTTGGACTTAAAGGCCCAGCCTCCGGTCCCGTGGAATGTCTCGGCCAGAGGTTCGCCAGCGAGGACGCGCGGCGGGAGCATTTCCTGAAACTGCTTGCCCAGAAGCTCAAGGACCCGGAGTTCCGCAAGATTGAGGGTTTCCCCATCGGCAAGGACGAGGACATCCTCGCGCTGTCCGATCCGCCTTACTATACAGCCTGTCCGAATCCGTGGCTCGGTGATTTTCTCAAGGGCTGCGGCACGCACTTTGACCCGAAAATGCCCTACCAGCGTGAGCCCTTCGCGGCCGATGTGAGCGAGGGAAAGAACCATCCTATTTACAACGCCCACACCTACCACACTAAAGTCCCGCACCGGGCCATCATGCGTTATCTGCTCCACTACACGCAACCGGGTGACGTGGTATTCGATGGATTTTGTGGCACGGGCATGACTGGCGTGGCAGCCCAACTCTGTGGCGACCGTGCCGAGGTGCTGGAACTCGGCTACCGTGTGGAGGACGACGGCACAATCATCAACGAAGAGGGTAAGGCATTCTCAAAGATCGGGGCACGCAGTTCAATCCTCAACGATTTGTCCCCTGCGGCTGCCTTCATCGCCTATAACTACAACACGCCAGTTGACGTGGACGCTTTCGAACGCGAAGCCCGACAAATCCTCCGTGAGATCGAAAGTGAACTTGGGTGGATGTATGAAACAAAGCACAGCGATGGCAGAACCAAGGGCCGGATCAATTACACTGTGTGGAGCGACGTATTCTCGTGCCCGGAGTGCGCCGGAGAAGTCGTCTTTTGGGATGATGCTGTGGAGGATGGTGAAATAAAGGAAGACCTTCACTGCCCCCAGTGCAATGCCACGATTACGAAAAGGAGCCTAGACCGGAAAACAGTCGTCACCTTCAACCCGGAAACGAATGCCTCCGTTACCAGAGCCAAGCGTAAGCCGGTGCTAATCAATTATACCGCGGGCGAAAATCGTTACGAAAAAACACCAGACAAGATCGATTTGGCCCTGATTGACCGTATCGAAAAAACACCTTGTCCCCACTGGTATCCGACTAACCCACTTGAGCCGGATACCGACCTGTGGCTGGAGCGTGACTACCGGAGCCTTGGTATTTTAACTATTGACGCCTTTTTCACGAAGCGGAATCTACTCATGTCGGCTTTTTGTCACGAGGCGATCATGCGTCGGGATGGGAGAATGCGCGGCATCCTTTGGTTTTGGTTTCAGTCGGTTCTCATGGGCTTTTCACTAGTAAACCGCTATCTCAAGAACGCCTTCTCCCAGGTCAATCGAGTTTTAAGCGGCACGCTTTACGTGGGAGCAATGCAGTCGGAGGTCAGCCCATGGTATTCCCTGAACGGCAAAATCAAGCGCCTGCACGTCCTTTCAACCATCCGGCGCAACGGTTCGATTCTTGGCATCACGTCCGCCGCCAAGGTGGACTGTCCGGCGAACTCGCTCGATTACATTTTTATAGATCCGCCATTTGGAAGCAACATCATCTACTCTGATTTGAGCCTGCTATGGGAAGCTTGGCTGAAGCTCAGCACCAACCTAGGCGCCGAGGCCGTCGTTCATCGTCGCAAACAGAAAGGCGCACTCAACCTGGCTGGCTATTCGGAACTTATGCGCCGTTGCTTTGCCGAATACTATCGAATTCTCAAACCTGGCCGTTGGATGACGATTGAGTTTTCGAATACGAGAGCCAGCGTATGGAACGCAATCCAAACGGCACTGCAGGAGGCTGGGTTTGTCGTCGCCAATGTTGCCGCACTTGATAAACAGGTCGGTAGTTTCAAAGCTGTCACCACCACCACCGCCGTTAAGCAAGACCTCGTCATCTCTGCCTACAAGCCCAACGGGGGCTTGGAAGAACGATTTGCTAAACGTGGCGAGACCGAGGAAGGTGCCTGGGATTTCACTCGCACTCACCTGAAGAATCTGCCCGTGGTCAAAGCCAAGGGTGGGCAGTTGGAACTGATCGCCGAGCGCGACCCGCGTATCCTCTATGACCGAATGGTGGCCTTTTACGTTGGCCACACAACACCCGTGCCATTAAGTTCCGCCGAGTTTCAGGCAGGGCTTTCGGAGAAATTCCCCGAACGCGACGGCATGTATTTTCTGCCCGAGCAGGTCAACGAATACGACAAGAAGCGGGCACTGATACAAAACATCGGCCAGTTGACGATTTTCGTGGAAGATGAGCGTAGCGCCATTAATTGGCTCCGCAATTTCCTGAAAGACCGACCGTCCACTTACCAAGACATCCAGCCGGATTTTATGCAGCAGCTCGGCGCGAGTTGGAAAAAATGGGAAACACGACCAGAACTCAAAGCGTTGCTGGATCAGAATTTCCTGTGCTACGACGGCACGGGCGACGTGCCCAGCCAGATTCACAGCTACCTGTCCACACAATTCAAAGTTCTGCGCAATAAGCCAAAGAACGACAAACCGCTTCAGGCTGAGGCGAAAAATCGCTGGTATGTCCCTGACCCAAAAAAGAACGTGGACGTGGAAACACTTCGCAACAAGCGCCTGTTGGAAGAATTCTGGTCGTATCTACCGGACGGTTACACGCCGCCCGCGTTGACCGCCAACAAGGGCCAAACATTGCCCGGTCTGGCCGTGCCACGTCCGAAAATCCCGAAGGGCAAAAAGCTCAAAGAACTCCGAACCGAAGCCGTCCGCGTCGGTTTCAAGCACTGTTACCAGCAGAAGGATTACACCACGATCCTGGTTGTTGCTGACATGATCCCGGAGAGCGTGTTAAATGAGGACGAACAATTGCAGATGATTTATGATACCGCAGTGACGCGAACCGGAGACGCAATCTGATGTCTGAAGGCCGCATAATCCGAGATTTGTTGAAAACCCACGTCGGCCACGACGAGGAGGGGTTCCGTCGTGCCGCGAAGGACTTGATTGAGCGGGAACGGCATCTGAATCACCGCGTCCTCGCGGATGATTTGGAACGTATTCTCGTCAATGGAAACCCTGGCAAGGGGCTGAACTCGGGCGGCAAATCTGGAATTCCGTGGGAAATCCCGAAGGACAAGGACAAGGGGTATCCGCTCTTGCACGTTTCACGTCCTGAGATTCCGTGGGAGCGCCTGGTGATGCCCCCACTGCCAATGCGCGAGTTGGAAGCGGTTGTGGACGAGAATCATCGCCGGGACCTCCTGCTTTCAGGCGGATTGAAGCCAAAGCAAAGAGTTCTCTTGGTTGGCCCTCCAGGCTGCGGGAAAACATTGGCCGCTTCCGTGGTATCGGCGGCTTTAAGTTGGCCGCTCGCGGTGGTGCGGCTGGACACGGTTGTTTCCTCGTTTCTCGGAGAGACGGCGACCAACCTGAGACGAATTTTTGACTTCATCAACCAGGATCGGTTCGTGGTGCTCTTCGACGAATTCGACGCGTTGGGCAAGGAACGCGACCGGGGCCAGGAGCACGGCGAATTGCAGCGGGTCGTCACCGCACTTCTCCAATTGATGGACGGTTATCAAGGTGAAAGCCTCATGGTTTTCGCCACGAATCATCAATTCATGCTCGATTCGGCGCTATGGCGGCGTTTCGACAGCATCGTCCCCTTTGACCTGCCCAAGGAGCAGGATCGGTTGCTCATGCTCCGGCTCTTCTTCCGGTCGTTTGGGCACTCTGACGAACAACTCACGGTCTTGGCTCGCGCAACGGATGGATCTTCCGGCTCGGATGTCGAATGGCTTACCACAGAAATCATGCGCCGATTGCTGCTGGATGGCCGTCGCCAAGTGGAAAAGCGTGACACAGAAGAGGCACTGGCCCGTTTCCGCCAGAGAATGGAAACGCTGTCGGATTTGAAATCAAACGCCACTGGCGAGCCGTCACGAAGGGCGAAGGGAGGCAATTAAACGGTAATGCCCCGTGACAGGGAACATCTTGCTCTCCCGGAGTATGGCCAGCCCCTCGGCCGCAGAAGGCGGCCTGCGCCACAGCCGACGACAACTCGCAACCGCCCGGAGCACGGACGGAAACTCATTCGCGAGGTAGAGGCGCTTGTCACCAGTCTTCAGGAAAAGCGTCGCGATTATCCGGCCGGATTTAATCCCGCCAACATCTTCCGCGTTGCACTGAGCGGGCAAGGGGACCTTGATGAAAATGCTTTGGCACGAATGGGATTGCGGCTTCTGGCGAAGGACCCCAAGCGAGCTTTGGTTGTGTCCACAGACGATGCGCAATTGGGTGAAATCAGGAATCGGCTCCTAAATTATTCCGGCCAGATTGCGAGAGGCGCTCAATACGGAGAACTGGACGCAGTTGAGAACATATCCGCACTCTCGGCGGCAGACCGCACAGGAAGCCGTTTGCAGGAGCGGCCACTACAGCAGGACGAGACACCCCCTTTGGACATCGAAGTTTGGCACACTGGAATGAGAACCGACTGCGAACGGTTTCTGCGCACGGTCGAGGCTGTCCTTCAACGGCACAATCTCCGCACAACAGACCGATGGATTGGCAGTTCGATATGCGTGGCGCGCGCCCGGTTGAACGACGCAGCATTGCGCGAGCTTTTGGAGATGCCGGAGGTGAAAGAGGTTGACCGCCCGGCACGGCCAGCCTTCGAACAGGTTGAACTTTTTCAGGCGGACGTCGGCAATTTGGACATTGCCAATCAAGCAGCCCCCGATCTCGTCGGAATAGTCGTGCTCGATAGCGGGGTTACGAGCCAGCACCCCCTGATCGCCCCGCCGCTCGGGGACGCGCAGGTGTTCCCAGACGCGATGGGGCGGCGGATTCTGAATGGTCCACAGGATGGAACCCAGGAAGGGCATGGGACCGGAGTATGCGGGATTGCCGCTTATGGGGATCTGTTGGCCGCCTATCGTGCGAGACGGTTTGTGCCGACCGCTCAATTGTTTTCAGGTCGCGTGACCGACGACAATAACGAATACGATGAAGACATTTTGTTGGAAAGCCAATTGGAACAAGCCGTTACTTATTTTCTCAATAATTATCCCCAAGCACGCATCGTCAACATTTCGCTTGGCGATGAGCGCAAAGTTTACGCTGACGGCTACCAAACCCGATTTGCTGCGGCCATTGATGATTTGGCCTACCGCTTTGCCGAACGCGGAATCCTGATCATTGTTTCGTCTGGGAATTTCAACGCGAACAGTCATTTGCCGAATGAGCAGCTTCGAGAACGTTACCCAGGGTATCTGTTGGAACCGGCCGCGCGACTGATCGACCCTGCCACCGCCGCGCTGGCAGTGACAGTTGGAGGAATCAGTATTGGACCGATTGAGGGCCGGCATTGGAATACCGATGTCCAGATTCCCATCGCTGGAGAGGCGGGGTTTCCCTCCCCTTTCACCCGCACAGGCAGAGGAATTGATGCGGGAATCAAACCGGAGGTGGTGGAAGCAGCCGGCGATTGGGTGTTGGATAGGCAGATCCTACAGAAATCCGGCGTGGTGACGACCGCCAAGAACTTCACCCAAGGACAACTTTTGGTCGCGAGAACTGGAACCAGCTTCGCGGCACCGAAGGTCGCGAATCTGGCCGCACAATTGATGAGGAAGTATCCCGGCTATTCTTCAAACTTAATTCGAGCTTTGGTAGCGCACTCCGCTCAGGTGCCCAATCGGAGGCCGCAAGCATGGAGTGAACTTGAGGACTGGGACGAAGACATCCTGCGCGTCTACGGTTACGGCCAGCCAAGCCTGGAACGCGCACTCGACGCCGCGCAGAACGAACCCTGGCTGCTCCACGACGGCCAGATTCAGGCCGATACCGTCCGTTTCTTCGAACTTCCTGAATTGCCGGACGAATTTCTGTCCGAGCGTGGCAGGCGCGTGATTCGCGCAACGCTGGCGTTTGACCCACCCACTCGTCCCACGCGCAAGGACAGCTATTTGGGATTCACGATGGACTTTGCCATTTACCGAAATGTGGAAGCGGCCACACTTGCTGATGCTTATCGAACTTGGAATCGGAACGAGCTTGAGCAACTCGACGATGGCGTTCCGCCTGGACGGACCGACCTGGCCTCGAAGAAGATAAACCTTAAACCCAGTTCTCGGAAACGAAACAGTGGAACCCTTCAAAGTGCCTGGGTAGAAATTAACAGTCGGGGATGGCAATACGATCAGGGCACGCCTCTTTACCTTGCCGTCGTTTGCCAAAGGACGTGGGCGCCGACCGAAATCACCCAACAGCGATTTGCAGTGGTGATGTCCCTGTTCCATGACAAAGCGGATTTGGACCTTCACGCCCGACTAAGGCAGCGCGTCCAACTTTTCGTTCGCGAAAGAGTAAGAGTCTAAAGGAATGTTTGAAAATGGCCAATGGCTATGGAGCATCGAACACCGCCAACCTTGCAAGGTGGTCGAAGTCTCGCGCCTTTGGGATGACGCTACTTATCACGTTTGGCTGCCCGCGACCGAGAGTGTCGTTCGTGCCACGCCCGACCGGCTCAAACCCTTGGGCGCGGCGGAAGCTGGCCACCCACCACGTATTCGTTACGTCCTTTACGCCGCCCGTATCGCAAATCTCCTGAATGAAGATGTTCTGCTTGCTCCGGCCAGTGCATCGGTGATTCCTTTGCCACACCAGTTGAAGGCTTTACGTCGCGCAGTATCCCAGGATCGGGTTCGCTTCCTGCTGTGCGACGAAGTTGGCTTGGGGAAGACCATCGAAGCCGGACTCATCACGCGCGAACTCAAGCTGCGCGGTCTGGTCCGGCGCATTCTTGTAATTGCCCCAAAAGGACTGGTCACGCAATGGATGGTTGAAATGCAGACCCACTTCGGTGAAGAATTTCGCTTTTTTTCGCCCAGCGATTTTCCCGGCTATCGTCGCATTGCACCCAGCGAAAATGTCTGGCGTTCGTTCGACCAGGTTATTTGCTCGTTGGATTCCGTAAAACCGCTGGAAACCCGCCAAGGCTGGTCAAGGGAGGACATCAGCCAATTCAACAAAGAGCGGTTTGAGGACCTCATCACCGCCGGCTGGGATTTAATCATAGTGGACGAATCCCACCGCATCGGAGGCAGTTCCGAACAAGTGGCACGTCAACAATTGGGTCGGGGATTGTCCGAAGCCAGCCCCTATTTGCTCTTATTGTCAGCCACGCCACATCAAGGAAAGAGCGATGCCTTTCACCGTCTTGTGTCGTTGCTGGACAAAAACGCCTTCCCCGAACCCGGCAGCGTGACTCGTGAGCGTATTCATCCATACGTAATCCGCACTGAGAAACGTCAAGCAATTGACGCTGATGGAAATCCACTTTTCAAGCCGCGCATCACAAAGCTGGTCGGCGTGAGTTGGGAGGGGCACGCGGATCAAAAGCAACTTTATGATGCGGTCACCGAATATGTCCGGGAAGGCTACAACCAGGCCATGCGTGAGAAAAAGACATATGTCGGCTTCCTGATGATTCTGATGCAACGGCTGGTCACAAGTTCCACGCGCGCCATCATCACCACCTTGGAGAAACGATTGACGGCACTGCAAGAACCCGGGGAACAGCTCACCATGCTGCCGATTATGGCTGAGGACGAGTGGAATGACTTGGACGGCCAAGACCAACTCGATTCTTTTCTCAAAACCCGTCTCGCGGCGATGAAGAATGAACGGGCCGAAGTCGAATTACTGCTTACCGCCGCCCGCAAGGTTGAAGCCCGCGGCCCGGATGCCAAGGCGGAAGCACTTTTGGAATGGGTTTACAAATTCCAGAAAGAGGAAGGCGATCCGGATGTGAAACTGCTCGTGTTCACTGAATTTGTCCCAACACAGCAGATGCTCTCCGAATTTCTCGTCAATCGTGGTATTTCGGTCGTCTGTCTCAATGGCAGCTTGAGCATGGACCAGCGCCAGCAGGTGCAGGAATCGTTTGCGAAAGAAGCCCGCATTCTCATTTCCACCGATGCCGGCGGCGAAGGCTTGAATCTCCAATTCTGCCACATCGTTGTCAATTTTGACATTCCCTGGAATCCGATGCGCCTTGAACAACGCATTGGCCGGGTTGACCGCATCGGCCAGAAATCCGTTGTCCGGGCCATCAATTTTCTGTTCGCCGACAGCGTGGAATTTCGCGTGCGCGATGTCTTGGAAGCCAAACTGGCCGTGATCTTGGACGAATTCGGTGTGGACAAAACCGGTGATGTCCTCGATTCCGCCGAAGCCGCGCACTTGTTCGACAATCTGTATGTGGATGCATTGTTGCACCCAGACCGCATCCCGCAGTCGGTTGACCAGGTTGCCGAAACCATCAAAGCCCGGGCCGGAGAAGCGCATTCCAAAAACACCATGCTCTCCAAAGGTGAGGCATTGTCACCAGAGGAGGCCCGGAACGCCTTTAATCAGCCGTTGGCCGAGTGGGTGGAACGGATGACCGAAAATTATCTGGATGCCTTCGGCGGCAAATACGAGGCAGAGTTGGATTGCATTCGCATCCGGTGGCCTGGGGAGACGCAAATGCTCCGATACGTGCTGCCCACCCGGGCGGGCACACCTCCACCCAGAACGGAATTGCTCCGGCTTGATCATCCCAAGGTAAGGGGAATCCTGTCTCGGCTGCCTCGCTTCGTGACGGGCATGCCAATCCCGGTGCTCCGGTTTCCCTCTCTCCCGGCCAACATTGCAGGCCTGTGGTCGCTGTGGGAAATCAGCATCGTCACCCAGGACCGGCAGAAAAAGCGGATGTTGCCGTTGTTTGTTCACGATGATGGCCGAATGCTTGCACCCACGGCTCGTTTTTTATGGGAGCAGCTTTGTCTTGAGCCGTGGAAAGTGGAGGATGCCCCTGCCGTGACGGTGGACGAAACGGCGTTTTTGAAGACGGAGGCGCTTGCGCACGAGCAGTGCCGGGATCTTTACTTGGAGATGCGGCAACGGCACTTGAATCAGCTTCAACTTGAAAAAGGCAACGCGGAATACAGCTTTCGCGCGCGGCGGAAGTTGCTCCAAGCGATCGGTCTGCCCGAAGTTCGGGACTTTCGCTTGCGCCAGCTTGCCCAAGAAGAAGCTGAATGCGCGGAAGAATTGAAGCGGCAAAGCCAGGTTTTGCCGCAGTTGACGCCGCTCCTGGTGCTGCGAATCATATGAACCGACGCAAACATCGAACTCCACGCTTGCGGAGTCATTTCCCCATCGCGCAAACTCAGCGTAGTTCACGTTTGGAAACGCGATTAATGAGAATGAAACGTATTATCATCAATTTCTGCCGGGCAGCGATGCTGGCCTGTTCGTTCGCTTTCCTCTCCGCAAACTTGCCCGGCCAGGGCCTCACCGACACGAACTCGCAAACTGCCACCGTCATCCAAGCAACTAATTCCCCACTCACTAACCCGCCTGCCAGCTCTGGCACCGCGGGATCATCTGTAATCCCCATCCCTGCCGATGCACTTCCCAAGGTCGCAGCCAACCAGGGCAACACAAACCCAATCATCGTCAAGGTTTTGACAGAGCAGAACGAGATGGTTTTGAAATACGAGGAATTTCTGCGTCAAGAAACAATGGAACACCATGAACTGATCCAAACCTCCTACAAAATCGCGGCAGGGTTGGTCGGTCTCGTGGTCGCAATTCTGGGGATCTTCGGGTTCAAGACTATCCGAGACATTAAGAAAAACGCCGCAACAAAGATACTGGATAGAGTCGAAATCCGAATGCAGGAGGCAATCGACAGGGCGATTGAAGAGCGCAAGAAATGGATCGAGGAAACGCACCGAGCGAGTCGTCTGAAAATATTCCGAGAGTTCAGGTCTGTCTTTGGATCTCTCTTTGAGGCCCAGCCAACACTCCTTAAAAAAAGTTTTCCCGGCGTTGCCACCATTGCAGGCCTACATGATAAAAAGATTCTCTGGGTCGACGACGACCCTGTTGGAATTGCATGCCAAGTGGCCATTCTTGGGGCCCTCCACGCGCAGGTAACTCTCAAGCAGACCACGGAGGACGCACTAAGCGAATTAACCCGTTACGGCTTTGACCTCGTGATTTCAAACATGAATAGGTCTCCGGATGCCACGGCAGGGGTCGAACTTGCTAAGAGAATCCGGGAAACATCACAAGTTCCCATTCTGATCTTCACAAGGGATGTTCATATAAAGAATCATGGTCAGAAAGCGAGAGAGGCCGGCGCAAACGAGCTTGAGTCAGAAACAGTCAACCTCATCCCCACCATTTACAGGCTGGTTGCCCAGCCAAAAATTGTTGCCGTATGACTTCCGATTCTATTTGGGCAAACAATAGATTGCGACTTATCGTTGCCGGAGACTGCAACATTAAGTGCTTTTATTGCCACAACGAAGGCCAGCCGAAGACCTCCCGGCGGCTCTCCAACGACCTGTTCGCCCGCGTGCGAGAGCTGCTTGGTTACCAGCAGACAAAGCTAGATTCTGTAACCTTTTCTGGAGGAGAGCCACTACTCCATCCGGGCCTGGAGCACTTCATTGCTTGTCTGTCCCACTTTACAAGCAAAACGACCCTGGTCACAAACGGCCTTCTCCTCACACCGCAGAGGCTATCTACGCTAAAGACTGCTGGCTTAACGAAAATTCGACTCGGAGTAGACTCCCTCAGGCAAAATACATCCAGGCCAAGTCCCGGCGCCTTCCCGCCAGGTTCCATCCGCGGCACTATACGCATGCTGCTTCAGTCCTCAGTGAGGTTTGAGTTGAATGTAGTTCTCACAAAATTCAATGCCCCAGAGTTGGTTGAACTCCTCCAGTTCTGCAGGGACAACAGCGTCTCGGCGAAGTTTTTCGAACACGTCAAAGTGCATTCATTCGGCAGCAAGTCCGGAAAGGGTTACATCGAACCGCAACCACTCGTCCCGTTTGAAATTTTCGCCGCTGCGATGAGTTCCGTGTTTCCGCCCGCCGCCTCGGAAATCTCCGATGACATGGGCCCCGCAAACTACATCTATAATTGTGGCAGCTTTTCTATCCGATACTGCCGTTATCTTTGCCCGTTCGGTTTGTGCTACAAAACCGGCACGCGGATCGACCCTGGAGGCTTTGTTTACACCTGCATGGCGGGCGACGGGCGGTATAGAATCGACCCTGCCGAGCCGTTGTATCAGTCGGCAGAAACTATCATCGCTTCCCGGCGTGAGGGATGCGATCTGGCACGTAGGGCGTTCAAAGCTGCATGACCGTATGGAGCGAGCTGCTTACATCATTAAGCCAGAGGGAATGAGTCAAAGGGACCAAATACGGCAAGCGCTGCTGGCCGCCGGGCTGAGGATCATTTCCACGAAACTAGTAAATCTCACCCCAGCGGCCGTGGATATATTGTACCCGGGACTCAATTCCGATCTTCGCAACGCATCTCTCAAGTTCTTGACGTGCGCACCCGTTGAAATGGGCCTCCTGGAGGGGGAGAGTGCAATAGCCAAGCTCCGAACCGTGCTGGGTGATCGGACTAATCCGGACGAGTGCATTCCAGGAACGATAAGGCATAAATTCGGCATCAGACCCGGAGTCCCCTTCGGGAATGCCGTTTACCACCTCAATGCACTCCACGGGTCAAAGGACAATGTGGAAGCTGTTCGGGATATCCATCTCTACTCTTCTTTTCCTGCGGCTTCGCATCCCCCCGAACCATGAAGAGCATCCGAGGCAGCAACAAAAGACCCCCACTCGGAAACGAAAACTGGGAATGCCGGCTCACTGCCTGTCCTCAGTCCCATCCGCGCCGATCCAAGTTATCCGTGGTCAAGAACTATGTCCGAATGGCGTAATAAAATCATCCAGCGCTTCCAGCCGGCGGTCGCACGGGTCACCGCCGTTTCGGATGCCGATGGCTTGCTGCGCGATCCAGGAGTGTTTCAAGCCATCCAGGCGAAAGGTTTCTTTATCGTCCAGTTTGAGGACTCCATTTCCTTCCGCTTCGATTACGAAAGCCGCTTCCGTTCGAAATGGGATTCTGGCTTGGCAGAAGAACTTGTCGTCGTCTTCAAACCTGAACAACGTGACTTTGAAACCTTGCCGGCCGATGTGCTGGCCAACGCGCACCGACTTTCATTCACGCTCAAGGATATATTCCCAAAACTCTCCTACACAGTCGTTTCCCAGCTTGAAACCGTTTATTTCGACGCGCTTTTTCAGGCCCAGCAACAGCACGCCACCCAGCCGCACGACGAAGCCCAGACTCGAGGATTTGTTCTCCGCCATGTCTTCGGCATCGAACCCACGGTAATAAGATCCGTGCCAGACTTATTGCGAATGCTCTGCCAGCGTCACTACAACAAGACCATAATCCCGGGGATGCTTGAGGCTCACCTGATAGCTGCCTTGCGCGCTAATTCCAATTTTGCTGGCTGGCCGCTCGAAATCATCGTGCCGAATCGGGCGGCGTTTTGGGAGTTCCTGAACGAAAGGTGGCCAATTTTCGTCCGGCAATCCAAGGGCGGGGCGATGATAATTCGGGAAGAACCACCGTCCTTGAAATACCCCGGTCCGGAATTATTGCCTTTTGGCCATGACGACGTCCGCGTTTACATTGATAACCTATTTGAGGATGGGTTGTTGACCCCGGTGGATTGGGATTGGGGTCAGGCCATCGAAAAGACGTGGATTCGCGTCGGCCTGCTCGGCAACAAGGCCGAAAATACTGACCTCCGTTTTGAGGAGTTGGGTAAGCACCTCCTAAAAGAATGCCCGGACAAGACCGCCATGCCTCAGGATTGGCTAACCTACGCCTTTCGCTACGCCCAAGCCAACGTGCTCTGGACCCAAATCACGCCTGCGGCTCGCGCCCATTACCAAAAACAGTTCCCGGAGTTGCGCGGCCATGTCAACCAGCAGTTTTTCGATTGGCTCTCCAACCATTACGCGGGACTTTACAATTACCCCGCCACCAGCCCGCTGATGGTTCATCACATTCCCGGCTTCATCAGCCACCAACTCGTCAACAACCCCTCACGACGCGTCGCCTTCATCCTCGTTGACGGCTTGGCCATTGACCAATGGCTGGTCCTGAAAGAAAGCCTAAAAGCTGGCGGTTTGACCGGCACCATCGAGGAAAATGCTCTCTTTGCCTGGATCCCCACCGTGACGCCGATCTCACGACAGGCCGCATTCGCTGGCAAGATACCTCGCTACTTGGCCGAC
>Ga0182014_10001700_pt1 | contig 28932 bp, 15 predicted proteins | sample 612S2DmetaG_FD_120489 | JGI IMG/M metagenome (GOLD analysis project Ga0182014, IMG submission 120489) | Permafrost microbial communities from Stordalen Mire, Sweden - 612S2D metaG | ecosystem: Environmental > Terrestrial > Soil > Wetlands > Permafrost | place: Sweden: Stordalen | collected... | reverse complement strand
TGGCCGTCCAGCAGAGAATCGTCGATCACTTCGCGTTCCCACTTGGAGTTCTTCTCGGTGTAGACGGCGACCTGGTTGCCGTGCCAGGGTTCGATGGCGGCCAGGTACCGGGTGGCGCCGAGATGGCCCACGGTGATGTCGCTCGATCCGGACTTGGGCCAGGGCGCCGGATCGCCCTTGGCGATTTCGGTGCGCTCGAAGGCGCCGGCCTTGGTGGCGCAGAACTGGTGAATGCCGGTGAAGCTGGCGGTCAGGATGCAGTTGGAAGCGGTGATGAAGATGCCGTGCACGACGCCGGAGTTTTCGGTGCTGATGACGCGCCGCTTCCATTCGCCGGGGCGGTAGTAGACCAGCGGGGTCTGGTCGCGGTAGTCGGGAGCGGTGGAGGCGGCGCCGGTGAGCGCGGCGTTTACGACCACGGGGTGGCCATCGCCGAACAGATCGGCGACACGCAGGCGGTGGCTGGTAGGGAGCCGGTCGATTTCGGTGGCCGTCCAGGGCTGGAGCGGATCGGGGCCGGGGCGAAGAACGCTGACCAGGCCGATGGAGTTCTTGGCTTCGTTGCTGAATTCGCTGGCGAGAACGATTTCGTTGCCGATGACGACGCAGTTGATCATGTGGGACTGACCGGTCGCCAGCACGTGGCGCTGCCAGCCGGGGTTCTCATACCAGACCAGCTCGCTCATCCCGCTGGCTAGCGCGATCAGGTCGGGCTTGCCATCGTGGTTGAGGTCGGCCACCACGACCTGGTAGCCTCCGCGGAGGCCGGTGGCGATGGTGTGCTCGACGAAGGCCGCAGGCGGCGCGGCAGCGAGGAGCGGAAATGCCAGGAGGACAGGCAGACGGCGCACACTCCACAGTATACTTTCCTTTTCAGGTGGGACAGACGATCGTTTTTTGTCGTCTGTCAAGCTGTCATCGCCTGGCGAGAACCTGACAGGCCACGCAAGACGATGCTCTGTCCCACCTCTGGCTCGCCGGGTTTTCGGCCCTCGCTCCTACCTATAATGATGGGATGCCGCCCCGAGCGCGCGTTGCGGCTTCCGCCGCGGTTCTGGTCCTGCTTGCCAAAGCGGCGCCTGCGCTGAACCTCGCAAATGCGGTGGTGGTTCCGTCGCCCAATCCGGCCGGCCCGGAAAAGAAGGCCGTGGCGATGCTGATCGATGAAATCGAGAAGCGTACGCGAATTCGGCTGTCCACCGGCGACCGCTGGCCAAGCTCCGGACCCGCGATATTCGTCGGCCGGGAATCCGGCCTCGGCCTTGTCGTTCCCCCGCTCGCCCTGCAACTGATCCCCGCGGTGGCTGGCGCGGACGGATATCGGGTTCAGGCGATCGGCGAGCGGTTGCTGGTGGTGGGCAACGATGCGCGCGGCACGCTGTTCGGAGTGGGAGCGCTGCTGCGCCACCTGAAGATGGACCGCGACGTGGTGGAAGCGCCGGACGATCTGCGCCTTGCGACGGCGCCGAAGTATTCTCTGCGGGGCCACCAGTTGGGCTACCGGCCAAAGACCAATTCCTACGACGGCTGGAGCGTCCCGGTCTGGGAACAATACTTGCGTGACCTGGTGGTGTTTGGCGCCAACGCCATCGAGCTGATTCCGCCGCGCTCGGATGACGCAGCCGATAGCCCCCTGTTTCCGCTGCCGCCCATGCGCATGATGATCGAAATGTCCCGCCTGGCCGATTCCTACGGGCTCGACGTGTGGATCTGGTATCCGGCGATGGACAGCGACTATTCGGACGAGAAGACCGTCGCAGCCGCGCTCGAGGAATGGGGCGAGGTCTTCCGCCAACTGCCGCGCATCGACGCGGTTTTTGTTCCGGGCGGCGATCCCGGCCACACCCGGCCGAAAGACCTCATGGGCCTGCTTGAACGGGAGACGGGAGTCTTGCACCGGTATCACCCCAAAGCGCAAATGTGGGTTTCGCCGCAGAGCTTCACCAGCGGGTGGATGGATGAGTTCCTGAGCATTCTGAGGAACCAGCAGCCGGCGTGGCTGAGCGGGGTGGTTTTCGGGCCGCAGGTGGGCATGAGCCTGCCGCGGTTGCGCGCGGCAGTGCCCCAGCGGTATCCCATTCGCCACTACCCGGATATTACGCACAGCCGCCAGGCGCAGTACCCGGTTCCGGATTGGGATGTGGCGTACGCCGTGACCGAGGGGCGCGAGACGATCAACCCGCGCCCCATCGACGAGACCAATATTTTCCGCTTGCTGCAGCCCTACACCATCGGCTTCCTGACCTATTCCGAGGGTTGTAACGACGACGTGAACAAGATGGTGTGGAGCGGCCTGGGATGGGATCCGGACCGCGGCGTGACCGATATCCTGCGGGAATACAGCCGCTACTTCATCGGCGAAAGTTATAGCGAGAGTTTCGCGCAAGGCCTGTTGGCGCTGGAGCGCAACTGGCGCGGGCCGCTGGCGGCCAATGCCGGCGTGGAGACCACCCTCCAGCAGTTCCAGGACATGGAGCGCGGTGCGCCGCCCCGGGTGCTGGCCAACTGGCGGTTCCAGCAGGCGCTCTACCGCGCCTACTATGACGCCTACACACGCTCCCGCCTGTTGTATGAGAACGCCCTGGAGGACCGCGCTATGTCCGAATTGCGCAACCAGGCGGCCGGATCTCTGCACGCCATGAAGCGCGCCGAAGACGTGCTGGAGCTGGCGGTAACCGGCCGCGTAGCCAGTGACCGCCGCGCGCGCATTTTCGAGCTGGCGGAAGCGTTGTTTCAGAGCATTCGCATGCAGTTGAGCGTGCCGCGCTATAAAGCCATCGCGGTGGATCGCGGCGCTAACCTCGATACCGTGGACGCGCCGCTGAACAATCGTCTGTGGCTGGAGGAGAAGTTCAACGAGTTGCGGCGCATGCCGGACGAATCCGAGCGTTTGAAGGAGTTGGACCGCATCGTTCATTGGACCGATCCGGGTCCCGGCGGATTCTATGACGATTTGGGGAATCCCGCCCGGCAGCCGCACCTGTTGCGCGGGCGGGGATACCGGGCCGACCCGGCGTTCTGGGAATCTTCGCTGGTCGGATTTGCGAGTGACCGCACGCTCCGCGGCTCCTGGTGGACGCAGGCGGAATCGCTGTTCGACGCCGCGCTCGAGATGCGCTACCAGAATCTCGACCGCGGCGCCCGGTATAAAATCCGCGTGGTGTACGGCGGCGACAGTCCGCGCGTCAGAATCCGTTTGATGGCCAACGATCGAATCGAAATTCACCCGTTGATCTCGAAGCCCATGCCGGTGCGGCCGCTGGAATTCGACGTTCCCGGAGAGGCCACCGCGACGGGCGAGTTGACCCTGAGCTGGAGCCGCGAGCCGGGGCTGGGAGGAAACGGACGCGGCTGCCAGGTTTCGGAAGTCTGGTTAATCCGGAAATGAGCGCGAAGTATTTTTCGTCGCGCGGACTCTCAGTCTGCAGCGTCGGCTGTCAAGCCGACGTTCCTCGTACCGTGGGACGGACGTGGGACAGACGATCGTTTCTTGTCGTCTGTCGACCGCTGCCGTTCGCGCCCAGGCAAACCGATTCCCAGGCCTTTTCGCCGTCGAGCAGCCTGGCCCGGAAATCGATCGCCCATGCGCGGCCCCAGCCGGAATACGCGCCTCCGGCGCTCGGCCGCGAACTGCAATCGCGGCCGGGCATGGGCAGAGGCTAGGGGATTATTCCCTGCGCTGGAACGGGAACCGCGACCGCACGGCGAGGATCAGATCGTGGTCCCCGCCAGTTGAGCCGCTATAGAATCCAACCGTCGTATTTAGCCGGAGGAAAAACGCGTCGCCCTCTTTGGCCGGATAGCGCCCTTCGTTGCCGTCCGCGCCGCCGCCGGCCACCATATCGCCGTGTCCCCGGAGAACGTAGTAGATCTCTTCCTCCATCTCATGATGGTGGGGGATGTTGGTCCCGGTGGGGGCAAAGTCCATGATGAACAGGCTCACCATCTGGCTGGCCGCGGCCAGTTTGTCGCGCCGGCTTTCGGTGGTGCCCATCAACAGCTTGAACAGCGCGGTTGGCCCGTGTCCCTGCACCGGCACGAGGTTCACGTCCGCGGCATTGGCCAACATGAGGTGGGGCGTGGGCGCCAGTTTGGTTCCGGCTGGAATCTTGAACCCCATCACCAGCAGCCGCACGGGCTGATTGGACGCATTGGCCATCCCGTGCTTGACGCCGGCCGGAAGGTACATAAAGTCGTCCTTCTTGACCGGCGCCTTCTGGTCTTCGTAGAGCAACGTCCCGTTTCCTTGGAGAATATAGTAAATCTGCTCCTCGGCGGGATAGCTCACCAGCGCGCTGGTCCCGCCGGCGGCTACGGTCAGTTCCCCGTAGCGGGCGATCCCCTTGAGCTGTTTCGCCTGGGGATCGCCGATCCCGAACGCCGCCCTGTATGAGGCGCCTGTGCCGCCCGCCGTCAGCTCGTCCGCCTGCGGCTGGACGTCCGGAATAAAGCGCCTGAGAAACGTCGGGTCGGCCGCAAACATGCCGGATGCGGCCGCCAGTACGATAGCAATCAGTCTATGGGAGCGCACGAAGCCTCCTGGCATTACTCGTAGGTAACACAGTTGCACCACTTGCCTGTTTCATCGAAATGCGGCCAGGCGCCGCCCGTGCGGAACCCGGAGACAATCACGTCGTCGAACATCGGCGTGGGCTCGAAGTATCCCGGCCGGCGCAGGTGCTCCTTTACGACCGCATCGTTGAGCTCCAGTCCGAGCCCGGGCTTTTCCGGAACCGTCACGTAGCCCTTATCGATGATCGGCTTGGGAACGCCAGTCACCAGGTCCTGCCACCACGGCATATCCAGCGCATGGTTCTCCATCGCCAGGAAGTTGTTGCCGAACGTGGCCGCGCAATGATACCCGGAGAAGGCGCCGATCGGCGATCCGGCATGGTGCATGGCCACCCGGATGCCCGCCATTTCGGCATAGTCGGCGATCTTCTTGGTTTCCAGCAGTCCGCCGGAAGTCTCGATGTCGGGATGGATCCCGTCCACTGCGCGATGGTCGATCAGCTCCTGGAAGCCGCCCTGCAGCCCGAAGATATCTTCGCCGGTCAGCACGGGCGTGATGGTGGCGTCGGAGATCGTCTTGTACGCCTTCCAGTTCAGATAGGGATATTGATTGCCTTCCCCAATCTGCAACAGGTCCTCGGCCCAGGAAAGTTGGTACGGTTCGAACGCCTTGGCGTAGCGAATCGAATCGTTGATGTTCAGCCGGCCGAAATGGTCGGCCGCCAGAGGCGTGCCCGGTCCGATGACATCGCGAATGGCGGCGATGTATTCGCAGAGATACCCTAGGCCCTTTTCGGTGCAGACGCCGCGCTCGTTGAGCGCGCCCGGACGGTCCTTCAGCATGTCGGACTGCAGATCCATCTTGAAGAAGGTCAACCCCATTTCCTTGCGCTTCTTCATGCGCTCGGCATACACCTTGGGATCCGGGTGACTGGTGGTATCGGCGTAGATCCGAATCTTATCGTGATTCTTATTGCCAATCAGCCGATAGGCGGGAACGTTGAAAACCTTGCCGGCGATATCGTGGAGCGCCATATCGACCGCGCTGTAGCCACCGCCCATGCGGCCATGGTTGGCGAAGTTGCGCAACATTCTCAGGTTGCCCTCGATATTCAGAGGGTTCTTGCCCACCAGGTGCGCCTTGAGCACCAGGGCGATGCCTTCCACCCCGGCGTCCCGCACCTCGCCCAACCCGTAAACGTCCTGGTTGGTATAGATTTTGATGAGCGGATAGTCGTAATTCGCGGCCAACCGGCAGGCGCGCATGTCCGTGATCTTCAGCGTGCTCGGGGAAGAGTTGCGATTCACCGTTTGTTGCGCGCTCACCGAGCCCTCGGTAGCTTTGAACAGCGGACCGAACATGGCTCCCGCGGCGGCGCTTCGCAGCATCGACCGGCGGCTGAGTATTGCCTTTTGTGCCTTATTAAGTAACGTCATATTCTCCTCGATCCTCGACATCCCTCAATTCCGAAACGGTAAAGGCCGCCTTGTCAGAACTCGAGCCGCAGTATGCCTTGCCAGTTCGGGTTTGGGGTGTACCAGTTGCTATAGCTATACCCGGTAAGGGGAGCGAACCTGCCGAAACTCTGCGGGCTCGTGATATTCACGACTGTGTTCGGGGCCAGGAAGGCTCGCGTCTTCGGGAGCACGTTGTGGCCGTCGAATCGCACCGTGATCTTGAACTTCTCTTTGTAGGACCAGCTCTTGTACAGCGAGTACTCCGGCCACCACACATTGCCTTGACGGGCTATCCCCACGCCGGCATCGCCGTTCTGATAGGCCGCCGGGTAGGAGAAGGCATTGATGTTTAAGAACGGGTTCTGGTTGGATTCGGGCCACAGATTGGTGCCGACCGTATAGTTCGAGACGTTGATCTTTTGCCCGGGCACGATATTCGGTATCGTCTGGCCTGGCAGTTGCTTGTTGGGGCTGCCGGCCATGGTAAAGAACAGCGGCTCGCCCGTGCGCATGCTCTGAATCGAAGTGAAGGTCCAGCCCCCCACCAGCACGTCCGCCATGTAGCCCACCGTGGTGCTCCGGTTCAGGTATTTTCGGTGTTTGCCGAATGGCAGGTCGTATGTAGCCGTGGCGACCCCCATCAATTTCACGTCGGTGGCGGTCGGCCCCTTGGTCAGGTTCCAGTCGTAGAACTGCTCCCCCGAACCGGCCGTACCGGCGAGGTTCCGGCTCCACGTAAAAAGGAAGTTGTACGAGAATCCGTTGTTGAACCGCCGCTCCACGCGCGCGGTCAGCGCATTATAGGTGCTGTGGCCGTAATTGCCGTAGTAACTGATGGTGCCGAACTGCGGGTAAGTCAGATAGCTTTGCGAACCGGCATACACCTGGCTCAGCAGCGTGGTATTCGTCGATTGGTAAATCGACAGGGGCAATACATTGATATTCACCGCGTTACCCGGGTTGGGCGCCGTGGTGGAAGAAGCCACGCCGGAGCTGGGGACGAGACCGACGCCGTTCGACCCCTGATAGACCACCTCCGCCACCTGGTTGGGCTTGAACTCAAACTGGAACCCGGAGGCCCAAGTCATGCTGTACGGATTGCGGAGGTTCGGATCGATGTAGGTAGCGGTTCGCGCGCTGTAGTTGGTGCCGACGTAATTGGCCGTGTAGGTCGACGGGTTAATGGTATAGTTGACCGGGCCCGGGCCTTGAGACAGGTAGAAAGCGGGATACGGGTTTCCCGAAGGCTGCTGGACGTTGGCCGTGGCCAGGTAATTGTCCTGCCCAAGTTCCGGCATAATGTCCTGGGTAAAGACATCGAAGGATCCGCGAAAAACAAATTTCGGCGCAAAGTTCCACGACAGGCCGACACGGGGCGCGAAATTCTTATAGTCGGCGCTGTACAAGTTCCCCTTGGGATTCGTAATCGCGCCCATGAGGCCGGTGACCGGATCGACGACGTTGGGATTGAACTCGGACTTCAATCCCCACTTGGTATTGGCCGGAGTCTCATAGCTGTAGCGTACTCCGAAATTTATGGTCATGTTGTGGCGGATGCGCCAGTCGTCCTGAACGTAGAATTGGTGAGACCACCAGCGCGGCAGATAATTTGCCAGCAGGTTGGTGAAGGTGGCCGAAGTCACCGAGCCGAGCAGAAACGAGGCAAACGAGTTACCGGTGTTAGGCGTAAAAGGCAGGCCGCTTCCGGAAGCGGCGAAGTTGTAAGCGCCCGATGGCTGTGATACGTTGACATCGTTCTCCCTCACGATCATGCCCTGGTAGCCCGCTTTAAAGGTGTGCGCCCCGACTACCTTGGTCACGTTGTCGATAAACTCGAAATCCTCATTGAGGGTCCGCAGGTAGTTGCTGGCGGTCCCGCTCGGGTTGGCGGTCCAGGTGACCGAACTTCCGCCCGATGCCCCAACGAGCCCGGGGAACGTCTGCGGGCCAACTCCCGGAATTCCTAAAATGCTCGCCCACCCCTGGTTATTGAGCTGCGGCTGGACGGTGTCGTTGCGCCGTTGATAGGAAAATCGAAACTCGTTGATCAGGGTCGGGCTGAAATTATGATAATAGCCCAGGGTCGGGTTCTTCACGTCGATCGGTTCGCGCAAGCCGTAGCTGTACTCCGTGCTGTCAATGGCGCCCCAGGCGTACTGCACCGCGTTCCGGCCGATCGGCTCGCGGAACATGTTGCTGCCCCAGCGCACGAAGAACCTGTCATTGTTACCAAGCTGCTCGTCGAACTTGAGGATATAGCCCTCGCGATCCGAGAGGTAATGAGTCAGCGCGGTCAGGTTGTTGTTGGGACCGGTGGCGCTATAGAATCCCGCGGTATTAGCGGGTGTATACGGGTTGAAAGACAAAAACTTGGCTGCAACCGGGTCAACGCGGCTCTGTGGAACCTGGTAGTTTGGAAAGACCGTCGCGGTCCAACCGCTGGAACCGGGACAGCCCGCTGCCGCGGTGCAGGCTATACTCTTGGGGTCATAGATCGGATATCCCAGTCCTCCGAACGCAAAATTCCCGCTCAGCATGCCCGCGTCCGGCGTGGACGTGGTGGAGACATTGGCTTCGTGATCGTAGTCCAGCCGGTACGCGATCATGAAAAAGGTCTTGTTCCGCCCGTCGTAGACTTTAGGAATGATGACCGGACCGTACATAGCGGCGTTGAAATTGTGATACTCGAATGGGGCCGTAGCGAGGTTGGCAACGCTCTGCTGAAAATAGGTCCGGTCAACGAAGTCTTTGTTGATATAGCGTTCTTCGGTAGCGAAGTGAAGCTGGTTGGTCCCGCTCTTCAGGACCATGTTGTACGTCCCACCGGCGCTATGGCCGACCTCGGCCGGGATTCCCGTGGTCCACACCTGGGCTTCCGCAACCGAATCGACCGGAACCGTCAGGGAGGTGCTGGTTTCGCCGATCGCCGAACGGATGGACTGCTTCACATTTGCCCCATCCACGGTGTAGTTGATCAGGTTGGCTGGCTCGCCCAGGATGTGATAGGTGCCGCCATTATCGGAATAGGCGCCCTCCATGTAGTACATGAGGTGCTGGGGCTTGGACTGAAGCATGGAACTCTCTTCAATCTTTTTGGCGTCGTCCAGCCCACCCACCACCGCATCGTCGGTCGCCAGAAGGGGAGTAGCCGCCGTCACATCGACTTCCTGGGTGGTAGCGCCAACTTCGAATTTGACGTCCACGCGCACCGTGGATCCCGCTTCCAAAATGAGGCCTTCCCGAACGTACTTCTTGAAGCCCGGGGATTCTACGCTCACATCGTATGTACCCAGGTTCAGGAATGGAACATAAAACTCGCCGTCAGGCGTCGTTTGGCCGTGCGTTTCGACCTTGGTCTGAACGTTGAGTGCAGTAACCTTGGCGTTGGGAACGGCTGCGCCGCTGGGATCGGTAGCTGTGCCAACCAGGGTAGCTGTCCGGATATCCTGCGCAAATGACAGCGCCGCAAAAGCCAGGACAATCAACGCGGAACGTCCTAATAGAGACATAACCTCTCCTTTTCGTCTTCACCAATGACCAGGGAAGACCGTTGAGTGGAGACTCCACCAAAGACTCGTTACCTGAGCGCCCGCCCACGCCTGAGACGCCCAGCTTGGTACAGAGCCTATCAGTTCCGGCTCTTCCAGTCAACTATCGAAAGTCGGGGAACCCGGCATGGCGCGGCCCGGATTCGCGACTCCAGTGTGCCGCCTGGAGTTACCGGTACGAAACGCAATCGTCGCACCACTTTCCCTGGTCGTCAAAGTGCGGCCAGCCGCCAGGCACCCTTTGAAACTCCTCGTAGTTCGAGGTCGGTTCGAAGTACCCCGGATGGCGCAGGTGCTTCTTCATAATGTCGTCGTTTAGCTGCACACCGATGCCGGGCGTGTCGGGCACGGTGACGAATCCCTGGTTGATGATCGGCTTGGGCATGCCGCTCACCAGGTCCTGCCACCACGGCATATCCAGCGCGTGGTTTTCCATCGCCTGGAAGTTGTTGATGGTGGCGATCATGTGCACGTTGGCCAGGCAGCCGACCGGGGAACCGGCGTAGTGCACGGCGGTGGGAATACCGTAAGAGTCGGCGAAGTCGGCGATCTTCTTGGTCTCGATCAGCGCGCCCGAAGTCAGCGGGTCGGGGTGAATTTTCATCACCGCCTGGTTTTCGATCAACGGCTTGAACCCGTCTTCGAGTCCGAAGATGTCCTCGCCGGTGTTGGTCGGCGTGGTGGTGGATTCGGTGATGTGTTTGTATGCCTTCCAGTCCTGCCACGGGAAGTGGAAGCCGTCCCGAACCTGAAGCAGATCTTCGGCCCAGGCGAGGTGGTACGGCTCGAAAGCCCTGGCATACCGGATGGATTCCTGCACGTTGAGCGGGCCGAAGTGATCCGCCGCCAGCGGGGCCTTCCAGCCGATCACGTCGCGGATGGCGGCAATGAACTCGCACATGTACCCCAAGCCCTTGTCGGTGGCGATTCCGCGCTCGTCGACGGCGTCGGGACGGTCCTTGACCAGGTCCGTATGCAGATCCATTTTGAAGTACGTGATTCCCATTTCCTTGCGCTTCTGCATGCGCGCCGCGTACACCTTGGGGTCCTTGTCGTCGGTGGTATCGGCGTAGATACGGACGCGGTCGCGCACTTTGTGCGCCGAAAGCAGCCGCCAGGCCGGAACCCCGTACACCTTTCCGGTGATGTCGTGCAGCGCAATATCCATGGCGCTGTAGCCCCCGCCGTTGCGCCCGTGATTGGCATAAGGGCGAATTCGGCGCAGCAGGGCTTCGATGTTCGTCGGGTCTTGCCCCACCAGGAACGCCTTGAGCATCAGCGCCATTCCTTCCACCCCCGCGTCGCGGACTTCGCCCAGCCCGTAGACGTCCTGATTGGTGTAGACCTTGATGATCGGGTAATCGTAATTGGCCGCAATCCGGCAGGCCCGGATATCGGTGATCTTCAGAGCGCTCGGAGAGGAGTTCCGGTTGATATCGCGCCCCTGCCCCACCTGTGCGCTCATGGTTCCCTTGGTGGCCTGGAACAGAGGACCGAGCATGGCGGTGGCCGCCACCCGCTTCAGGACCGACCTGCGGCTGATGGCTGCACGTCTTCTGATTGGCATTAAGTTTCTCCTTGCCGCTCACTGAAAGCGGGCGATCCGTGCCTTCCGTAAAGAATCTTCTGCACGCCGCTCCGGAATGTCGCCGCTGGCGTCTCGCTCAGCCGGGAGAACGGGTGACCTTCGTCCCCGTAATGATATGTCGAAACGCGGAACGAGTCACCTATCGAAAGTTAGGGAACGTACACCGCCCGGAACGGGAACCGGCTCCTAGAGACGCACCAGCCCGCGCTGCAGGGCGGCGACGGCGGCCTGCGTGCGATCGGTCACGTTCAGATGGCCGAGGAGCACGTTCACGTGCCACTTTACGGTGCCCTCGGTGATTCCCAACCGGCCCGCGATCTCCTTATTGCTCAGGCCGCTGACAATCAGCTCCAGGACCTGCAGCTCACGGTTGGTCAGTTCCGGCCGGGGGGGCCTCCCGGCCAGGCTTGCCGATACCGAAAGCGGAATGAACCGCTGGCCGCGTACCACCGTGCGGATCGCCGTCAGCAATTCGACATGCGACGCCCCCTTCAGCACATACGCGTGCGCGCCGGCCTGGAGAGCCTGGTGAATATCTTCGTCGCCTTCGTATGCGGTGACCACCACGAAGCGCGTGTCCGGCAGCCGCCGCCGGATAGCCTTGATCGCCTCGACACCGCTCATTCCCGGCAACCGCAGGTCCATCAATACGATATCCGGCTGGTGGCGTGCCGCCAGTTCAACTGACTCGGCCCCGGAGGAAGCCTCCCCAACCACCATCATGTCGCTTTGGGCGCCGACGATGGCCGCCAACCCGAATCGCACCACGGGGTGGTCGTCGACCAATAAAATTCGAACCGCAGCCGGATCGTGCATGGCGAAATCCGACACTATTTAAGCCGCAATCGCCCCATGGAGTCAAGGCCCGATTTGCGTGGGGGTGGGTGCGGAAGCGGGGCGGATGCGCGCCAGCCGTCGCGGCTGCCCGCGCAGAAATCCGCCCCCGCTTGCCGCCGCCGCCGCCATTTCCGGGTATCATTATGAGGGTTTATTCATGAAAACTCTTCTGCGAGGCAAGGTTCGTTGGCTGCTGATCGTCTGGTTGTTTCTGATCGCCGCCATCACGTACATGGACCGCGTGAACATCTCCATCACGGGCCGCTTCATCGAGCAGGAGTTCCACCTGACTCACATTCAACTGGGCTGGGTCTTCAGCGCCTTCATCCTGGGATACGCCTTATTCCAGGCCCCCGGAGGCCGCCTGGCCGACCGCTACGGTGCCGCTCGCGTGGTCGCTATCGTCATCCTGTGGTATGCGCTCTTCACTTCGCTCACCGCCTGGACGCCCGCCACTATCTCCTTTGCCCTGATGCTTCTGCTGACGGTGCGCTTTCTGCTGGGCACCGGCGAAGCCTGCGTCTTCCCTTCGTCCAACCGCCTGGTTGCCACCTGGATCCCCAGTCAGGAACGCGGCCGGGCCAACGGCATCATCTTCGCCGGCGTGGGCGCCGGTGCGGCCACCGCCCCGCCCATCATCAGCTACATCATCAATCACTACGGCTGGCGCTGGTCGTTCTGGATCACCGCCATGGTGGCTATCTGCCTCGGCATTGTCTGGTTCCTGATCGCTCGCGACCGGCCCGAGGATCATCCCTGGATGTCTCCCGGAGAACTCGCCCACATCCGTGCCGGCATCCCCGAGTCCGGGCCGGCCGGTTCCGGAGCCGTGCCCTGGGCGGGCATTTTCCGCAGCAAAGAAGTGCTCGCCGTCAGCGGCAGCTACTTCTGTTACGGTTATGTGGCGTATCTGTTTTTCTCGTGGTTCTTCACCTACTTGCGAGAGGTTCGCGGTCTGGACCTCAAGTCCAGCGCTCTCTATGGCATGCTGCCCTTCATGGCCATGACGACCTGCTCTCCTCTGGGCGGCTGGATCAGCGACGTTCTCACCAAGCGCCACGGTAAGCGCATCGGCCGCTGCGGCATCGGTGTCGCCGGCCTCGCCCTTACCGCCGTTTTCCTGGCCCTCGGCACCCAGGCTTCCAGCGCTCCCATGGCCTGCGTGGTGCTGGCCGGCGGCGCCGGATCTCTGTATCTTGCGCAAAGCTCTTACTGGTCGGTGACCGCGGGCATCGCTGGGCATTCGGCCGGTTCGGTCTCCGGCGTGATGAATATGATCGGCCAGTTCGGCGGCGTCGTTACGGCGTCGCTCACGCCTCTGGTCGCCGCGCGCTACGGTTGGACCGCCTCTTTCCTGGTGGCCGCCGGGCTGGCGCTGTGCGGTTCGCTGGCCTGGCTGCTGGTGGATCCCGAACGCCAGTTGACGTTGAGTTAAGGGACGGCGTAGAACTTCACATCCGTCTTCGTGGCGCGGGCGCTCTTGCCTGCAGCCTCGGCGGGGCGCATTCGGCTCATGCCGGAGCGCCTGGTGATGACAACACCTGCCCGAGTTGTCATACTGGCCAATATGGCGTTCTTTGTACAGACTCCGTTTATCCGAAATAGCTCCTCGCCGGCCCGCCGCGCAAGGAGGGACCGATGAATCCGTCGCCTGGTGAAGCGTCCGACCGGCTCGAAGCGGCCATCTACCGCAAAATCACCCTCAGGCTGATGCCGTTCCTGTTCCTCTGCTACGTTGTGGCCTATATCAACCGGGTCAATGTCGCCTTCGCCAAGCTTCAAATGCAGCAGGATCTGGGCATGAGCGAGGCGGTCTACGGCCTGGGAGCCGGCATGTTCTTCATCGGCTATTTCTTTTTCAACGTTCCGAGCAACATGGTTCTGAAGAAGATCGGCGCGCGCGGCCTGCTGGGCCCCATCCTGATCGTCCGGGGCATTCTCTCGGCCTGGATGATGTTCGTGCACGGCGCCACCAGCTACTACGTCCTGCGGTTCATCGGCGGCGCCGTCGAGGCGGGTTTCTTCCCCGGCGTCGTTCTCTACCTGACGTTCTGGTACACTCGCAAGCACCTCGGCAAGATGATGGCCATGTTCTTCGCCGCCGTGCCGATCTCGGGCATTTTCGCCGGACCCCTTTTGGGATGGATGCTGAAGCATCTGCAGGGAGTGGCCGGTTTGGCGGGCTGGCAGTGGCTCTTCCTCATCTGCGGCATTCCCTGTTCCCTGGTGGGCGTGGGCGTGTGGCTCCTGTTGACCAACGATCCGGAGCGGGCCGCCTGGCTGAGCGCCGAAGAAAAACGGGTCGTTTCGGGAAACCTCCAGGCGGAACATGAAGCCGACAAGCGCGCCGGCGGGGCCAAGTCCAAGTTCTCCGACGCGTTTCGCAACAGCAGCGTCTGGCTGCTGTGCTTCGTCGATTTCGGTGTCACCGCCGGCAACTACGGCATCGCCTTCTACCTGCCGCAGGCGATCAAGAACGGCATCACCACCGATCCCGTCGCCATTGGGTGGCTTTCCGCCATTCCCTGGGTGGTCACCACCGTCGCCATGCTCGTCGTGGGGCACCACTCCGACAAGACCGGCGAGCGCCGCTGGCACCTGGCGATCTCCTGTTTCGTCGGAGCGGCAGCCTTCGCCATCAGTGCCCTTCCGGGCGCGCCCGGTACCGTGGCGCTCGCCGCCCTCAGCGTTGCCACAGCCGCGATCCTGTGCGCTCTCACCGTGTTCTGGGCCGTTCCTTCGGCGCTCCTCTCCGGTACCGCGGCTGCGGCCGGCATCGCCTGGATCAACGCCGTAGCCAACCTGGCGGGCTATGCGTCTCCCCACGCCATCGGCATCATTGTCGACCATACTCACAGCATGATGTTGGCCATGCTCGCCATGTCCGGCGCCATGCTGGTTTCCTCGGTCCTTACCTTGTACGTTACGCGCAAGGGCGCGCTGCGCCAGTAGGAGGTAGCTTGAGCACGGCGGCTAAGTCCGTTGACCATACGGTAAGGGATGCCGCGAGTCTGAGCCGCGACTGTAAAGGAGCGCTTGCCGGTGACTGGAGTCTGCTTTGAATCGGACAATCGGATTTCTTGCCCCTCTATTGCTGCTTTATTCCCCCGGCGCCTTCGCCCAGTGGGATGACGGCCTGCTCAGGCCCTTCGTGATGGATCATCGGGCCGCCGGCTCGCCGGCCGTGGATGTCTCATTCCTGCTCGATGCGCCCGCCGGTAAGGATGGCTTCGTCCGCCTCCAAAACGGCCATTTCGTCAAGCCCGATGGCAGCCGCATCCGCTTCTGGGGCGTCCATTTCACCGACTGGAGCCGCGGTTCGGTCGAAATACCGCCCAAAGAGGACGCCGCGTTGTGGGCGGCTACCCTAGCCCGCTACGGCGTCAACCTGGTGCGCCTCCATTTCCTCGATCTTCCCTCTCCGCGCGGCATCGTCGATTCCACCGCTAACGACAGCCGCTCTTTCGATCCCCGGCAACTCGACCGGCTGGATTTCGAAATCTCGGAGTTCAAGAAACGCGGAATCTACGTCGATCTCAACCTCAACGTAGGCCGTTCTTACAAGGCCGGCGACGGCGTCCAGGATTTCGATAGGATCCAGTGGGGTAAAGGTCTCACCCTGTATGACCCGCGCCTGATCTCACTCGAAAAGGAGTACGCCCAGCGCCTGTTGACTCACGTCAATCCCTATACCGGGACCGCCTATCGCGACGAACCGGCCATCGCCATTGTGGAGATCTTGAACGAAAACGGCCTGTATCTGGGCTTTCCGGCGCCCACGCCTTACTACGAGGACGAACTGACCACGCTCTACAACGCCTGGCTGCAACGGAAACTCAGTCCCGAGGAGTTGAAAAAACTGCGCGGCGGCGCATCCGTTCCGGAGGGCGCGCCGGTCCCGCGTCTGAAGAGCCAGGACGCGGCTGCGGCGCCCCAAGAGCGCTACCAGGCCGAAATGGCTTTTTACATGGATACGGAAGGCAAGTTCTATGCGGACATGAGCGCCTACCTGAAAAACCAGCTTGGCGTGAAAGTCCCCATCACCGGCACGGCCGACCACAGCCACACCAGCAGCCCGTATCCTATGCTGGTTTCGCTTTCGAAGCTGGACACGCTGGATGGTCACGTCTATTGGGAACACCCCGGCTCGCCTCCGCCCGTCAACACTCCCATGGTCGACGATCCGCTCCATTCCACCGTGGTCCAACTCTCGCGCACCGCCTTCGCCGGCAAGCCTTACACCGTCAGCGAAACCAATCACCCCTTCCCCAACGAATGGGCCAGCGAGGGAATTCCGATCCTCGCCGCGTATGCAAGCTTTCAGGATTGGGACGCGATCGTGATCTACACCTTCGAGCCCAAGCTCGCCCCCGATTGGAAGCCGTATGTGGGCGATCCGTTCGATATCTCGCTCGATCCCGTGCGCATGACCCAGATGGCCGCCGGCGCACTCATGTTCCTGCGCGGCGACGTGCGCCGCGCGCGCCAAACCGTGAACCGGACTTACTCCGCCGGGCAGGTGCTGGAGAGCCGCCTGTTGCCGCGCACCGAACAGCCTTACTTCACACCCGGCTTCCCGCTGGCCCTCCCGCTCGAACATGCCGTGCGCATCCAGTCTCTGGACGGCCCTCCAACCGAAAAATTCGCGGCTACCCAGGCGAATCCGGTTGTCTCCGACACCGGGGAATTGTCGTGGTATACGTCCGCGGAGAAGACCGGCCTGGTCACGGTCGAAACCGGGCGCACCCAGGCGCTCATCGGCTTCATCAAGGCGAATCGTAAGGTATTGCAGAATCTCGACGCTGACATTACTAACAACTTCGGCGCCATCGTGCTGTCTTCCCTGGATGGGAAGCCTCTGGCGCGGTCCGACAAGATGCTCCTCACCGCCGGCTCGCGCGTGGCCAACACCGGCATGCAATGGAACGATGCGCGCACCAGGCTGCGGAATCAGGGCGGTTCGCCTTCGCTGATCGAGCCGGTCGCGGGCACGGTGACGCTGCGCAACATCGAAAGAGCCAAGGCCGTGAGCGTGTCGGCTCTCGACGGCGCCGGCAAACCCCAGGGTGAGGCAATTCAGGCGAAGAAGACGGCCGGCGGGTGGGCCTTCCCGATTGGAGCCCCGCCCACCACGTGGTATGTAGTCTCGGTTGGCCGGCAATGAGAGATACCCTAAGAAAGATACCACCGTGGCGCACGCACTCCTGCGTGCCGCGTCGAGTCTCTACTCGACGCCTCTGCGGGCGCCGGCGGGAGTGCCGGCGCGATCCGCCCATCGGAGAATGGGAAGTTATTCTCGCGTTGGCCCTAAGTGCGGAAAAGGGAGCTTAAAATGAATCCGAACGATGCGATCACTCGCCGCGGCCTGCTCGGCCGGGCGTTGGGAGCGGCGGCCGTGGTTTCGGCGCTCGACTCCACCAGCCACTCGCTGGCCCAAACGCCGGAGCCGCACGCGCGTGTCCGCGATTGCTTCGACTTCGGCTGGAAATTCTATAAGGGCGATGCGCCCGGTGCGCAGGAGCCGGCGTTTGCGGACGCGTCCTGGCGCAGCCTCGATCTGCCCCACGACTGGAGCGTGGAAGGCCCCTTCTCCCAGACTGAGCCCAGCGGCGGCTCCGGTGGCTACGCCCCCACCGGCATCGGCTGGTACCGGAAGCGCTTTCGCCTCCCGGCGTCGTACCAGGACCGTAAGGTGTCCATCGAGTTCGATGGCGTCTACCAGAACGGCGAAGTGTGGATCAACGGCCAATACCTCGGCAAGCGGCCCTTCGGTTACATCAGCTTCGCCTACGATCTCACGCCGCACTTGAATGCCGGTGAGAACGTGGTCGCCGTGAAAGTGGATAACTCCCTGCAGCCCGGCTCGCGCTGGTATTCCGGCTCGGGCATCTACCGGCACACCTGGCTGCTAGCCGTGAATCCGGTCCATGTGGCCCATTGGGGAACCTTTGTCACCACCCCGCGGGTTGCCAGGGAAGCCGCGGCCATCCATGTCGAGACTCAGGTGCGCAACGAAAAAGCGGCGCCTGTCACTTGCACCCTGGTCACTTCATTGATCGATGGCGAGGGCCGGCTCATCCGGTCGGCGGAGTCATCCGGGGAAATCGGCCCCAACGCCGAATACCAGTTCGGGCAGTCTCTCACCGTCGAAAAACCCGCGCTCTGGAGCGTGGCCGCCCCGTATCTTTATAAAGTGCGCAGCGCGGTCCGGGTGGGCCAGCAGACGGTGGACGAGTACGAGACCCCCATCGGCATCCGCGAGGCGATCTTCGACGCCGACCGCGGGTTCCTGCTGAATGGCGAGCACGTCAAATTGAACGGAGTTTGCCTGCACCACGACGCCGGCGCCGTGGGCGCGGCCGTGCCGGAGCGGGTTTGGGAGCGGCGTTTCGAGACCCTGCGCGAGATGGGCTGCAATGCTATCCGAACCAGCCACAATCCGCCGGCGCCCGAGTTCTTGGACCTCTGCGACCGCATGGGCTTTCTGGTCATGAACGAGGCCTTCGACGAATGGAAAGCCGGCAAGGGACAAGTGCGCGGCAACGGCTATTCCAGGATCTTCGACGAGTGGCACCAGCGCGATGTCGCCGATTTCGTCCACCGCGACCGCAATCATCCTTCCGTGGTGCTGTGGAGTTGCGGCAATGAAATCCCCGACCAGCTCACCGACCACGGCCTGGAGATTCTGCGCGAACTCATGGCCACCTTCCATCGCGAAGACCCCACCCGCCCGGTCACGGCCGCCTGCGACGACATTGCGGCCGAACCGAAACCGACGCCCGCGGAGTTTCTGAGCACGCTCGATATCGTCGGATACAACTACGCCGACCGTTGGCGCGAGCGGCGCGAGCTGTACTATAGCCTCGACAAGGCCGCCCATCCCAACTGGCGCATGATCGGAACCGAAAGCAGCGGGATGGGCGGGCAACGCGGCGACTATGCCGGCATTGTTCCCCCATCCCCGGCGGAAGCCGCGGCTCTGGCGGCCGCGCCGGCGCCTGGAGGCAGACGCAGAGGCGGCATGGGCGGGTTCGCACTGGATACGGAGGAGCTTTGGCGGTTCGTGCGCACCCACGATTACGTCGCCGGCGACTTCATGTGGACCGGCATCGATTACCTCGGCGAAGCCTTCGGCGCATCCAGAGGATCCGGTTCCGGCGTCATCGACAGTTGCGGTTTCCCCAAGGACGGCTACTACTTCTACCAGAGCCAGTGGAGCGGGAAGCCGGTGCTGCACCTCTTCCCGCACTGGAACTGGAAAGGCCGCGAGGGTGTGTTCCTGCCAGTCACGTGCTACACCAATTGCGATAGCGTCGAGCTGTTTCTCAATGGCAAATCCGTGGGAGTCAAAGGCTACGTGTTCCCGCGGTACGGCATGCAGGGCCGCTACGGCCAATCCGCGCCGGCGCCTCCCGGAGCCGCCCGCACAACCAACGATCTGCACCTCTCCTGGGATGTGCCCTACGAGCCAGGCACTCTCAAGGCGGTCGGGATGAAGGGTGGAAAGGTCGCCCTGGAAAGAGAGATTTCGACCACCGGCGACCCTGCCGCCATCGCCCTTTCCGTGGACCGCGACACCATCCGCGCGGACCGGCGCGACGTAGCCCTCGTGACCGTGAAGGTGTTGGACGCCCAGGGCCGTTTGCATCCCGATGCGGACAACGAGATCGCGTTCTCGGTCCAGGGCGAAGGCAGGCTAATCGGCGTGGACAACGGTAATATGGCCGACATGGCGGCGGACTTCAAAGGCAAAACCAGGAAGGCCTTCCACGGCATGTGCCTGGCGATGCTGCAATCGGCCGCCGCAGCCGGGCAGATTCGCGTGACTGCCACATCTCCCGGCCTCAAGCCGGCCACCCTGACAATCGTGACGAAGGCGTGACCCGCTTTAACTCGTGGCGCAGGCTGTCCAACCTGCTGAGCCGGGATTCGTCTCGGCTTTTCTTGCCTTGCCTTGCCTGACCGCGGGCAATCTCCGGCACATGCCACCAGCCCAGCCTGACCCCTATGCCGCACCCGATCGCCGGCCCGCCGAACATTCGGATATGCGAAGCTGATTACAATGTGTGCTTCGGGTAGCGGAATAGGAGCGGCTAAGACCATTCGCACTGTATTCCTAGGCGTGGCTCTCGTTTCGATGGCATTGGCTCTCACGCCGCCACGGACCACTCTCGATGGTTATGGCCGGCGCGTGTGGCAGAGCGCGGATGGCCTTCCGGAAAGCACCATCCAGGCATTCGCACAGACCGGGGACCGCTACCTTTGGATCGGCACCACCGGCGGACTGGTGCGGTTCGATGGCGTTCATTTCACTGTTTTCGATCGCGAGAGCACCCCCGCTCTGCGTGAGAACAGCGTGTTTGCTTTATTGGCCGCGAGCGATGGCGCCTTGTGGATCGGCACCGAGGGAGCGGGCCTCGTGCGGTACAAGAACGGTTCCTTCCAAAGCTTCTCCGCCAGGGAGGGACTCACCAACGGGTTTGTCCGCGCCATTTTTGAAGACGGCAAGCGAGTGGTGTGGGTCGGCACCGACCGTGGACTCTTCCGGATCCGCGGCGCCTCGCTGGTTCAGGTGGACGGCCGATCGGGCATACCCCCCATCGCCGTGCACACCATTCGCGAGGACCGCGAAGGCGGCCTTTGGGTCGGGGGAGGAGGCCTGATGCGCCTTTCGAGTGGCAAGGCGGCCTCACTCCATTTTCCCGGCGGATTGGGCGAGAACACGGTTAAATCGATCGTGGAAGCGCCCGATGGCGCCATCTGGGTGGGGACCGTCGCGGGACTGCAGCGGGTGACGAGGGTTGCAGGCGGAGAAGGGTTTATCTCCAGGAAGATCGATGGCATTGAAAACACCGTCCGGGTGCTGCGCGAGAGCCGCGACGGCACACTGTGGGTCGGCACCCTCGGGGGCGGATTGGTTCGCTATCGCGATGGCGCCTTCTCGCGGCAATTGTCACCCGCCGTGCTGCCGAGCAATGCCGTGCTGGCGCTGTTCGAGGATGTGGAGCGGAATCTTTGGGTAGGAACCCAGACCGGGCTGGTCCGGTTTAGCCAGACGCCGGTCGCCATGTTGCCGTTTCCCGATTCTTTCGATTCCGGTTTCGGAACCGTCTACGCCGACCGCGACGGCGCCATCTGGATTGCCGGCGCGCATTTGTACCGTTCCGACGGCCGGACAATCGTTCCGGCTGCCTTGCCGCCTGCGCTCGCGGGCATTTCCGTCCGTAATGTATTTCGGGACAGCCAGGGGAATCTTTGGCTGGGGACCAACAAAGGCGCCGTTCGCATTCGTGGCGACCGCGTGTTCCGCTACACCATGGAGAACGGTCTGATCAACGATTTCGTGCGGGCGTTTGCTGAAGATTCGAACGGCGATATCTGGATCGGCACCGATAGCGGCCTGAGCCGCTGGAGCCCCGGTGGTATCGCCAGCTACCACACCCGTAACGGCTTGGCCTATGGCAGCATCCGAGCCCTGTTAGTGGACCATAACGGAGATTTATGGGTGGGAACCGAGCGGGGTCCCAGCCACATGCACGCCGGCGTGTTCGTGAACGATGTCCCGGTCGGGCTGCTGGCGGGCGAGAAGATCTGGACGATTCATGAAGACCGCGAGGGAGGTTTATGGTTCGGCGCCCGGGCCGGCGGCCTGTACCGATGGAAGAACGGCAAGCTCAGTCATTTCACTACCCGCGAGGGACTTGCCGGCAACAGCATTTCTCAAATCCTGGAGGACGCTCGCGGCAACCTTTGGATGAGCGGCCCAACCTCCATTTCTTCCGTCCCGAGAAGCGAGCTGGACCGGTCGGCGGATGCTCCTCCGTACCACCCCGCGGTTACTTTTTACGACATTTCCGAGACCATGGACACGAGCCAATTGAATGGCGGAATTCAGCCGGCCGGCTGCATCACCGGGAAGGGGGAAATCTGGTTTGCCGGCAGCCGGGGCCCCGTCCGGGTGACCCCGGATGGTCCCCGCGCGGCTGAGGCGCCTCCAGTGGTGATCGAGCGCGTGGTCGCGGACGGCCAGGATGTCCCCGTGTCCGGGAAGCTGAAGCTCGCGCCGGGACAAGGCAAGCTGGAAATCTACTACACAGCCGTCCGGCTCAAGGCGCAGGCCAGAACACGATTTAAGTATCTGCTCGAGGGCTTCGATCGCGACTGGACGGAAGCGGGCAGCCGCCGCGTCGCTTATTACACCAACCTTCCGCCGGGCGGGTATCGTTTCCGGGTGATGGCCTTCGATATGGAAACCCCCCGCACCACGGCCGAAACCGCGCTCGATCTGTATTGGCGGCCCTATTTCTACCAGACCACCTGGTCAATCGCGTTCGCCATAGGGCTCGCCGGCGCACTGGCATGGGCGGCGCATCGCAGCCGCGTCCGGCGGATTCATTCCAGGTTCCAGGGCATCCTGCTCGAACGAAACCGGGTGGCGCGGGAGATGCACGATACGGTGATTCAAGGTTGTGCCGGCGTATCCGCTCTGCTCGAAGCCGCCTCCTGCGTGAACGGCAGTTCCCCCGAAATGAGCAGGGACCTTCTGGATCGCGCACGCACACACGTTCGCGAGACGATGGACGACGCGCGCCGCGCCGTGTGGAACCTGCGGCACACCGTTCCCGCCAGCGGAATCGCCGCCGCACTGGCGGAAGAGGCCGGGCGAACCCAGAAAGAAACGGATATACCGGTTCGCTATGAGCCCTCGGGGGCGCCCTTTCCGGTGCCCGGGCATATCGAAGCCGAGTTGTTGTCTATCGCCCGGGAGGCTCTTCGCAATGCCGTGCGGCATGCCCACCCGCGTAGCCTCTGCCTGCGGCTTCACTTTGGCCGCCGCAGGGTGCAGATGGACATCACCGACGATGGCTGCGGCTTCGCCGTAGAGCAGCCCGCTGTCGATCGCTATGGCATCACGGGCATGCGGGAACGCGTCGAAGCGCTGGGTGGCAACTTCCTCGTCGAAAGCGTGCCCGGCGCCGGCTCGCGCATTGCGGTGACGGTAGCGGTGAATCGTTCGGCGGCGAATTCCAAATGGGCCCGCCGGCCCTGGACCGGCTAGTGGCGCAGGCTGTCGAGCCAAGGCTGTCGAGCCTGCTGAGCCGGGATTCATCTCGGCTTTTTTTGCGTCCGCTGCCAATCCGGCCTAAGCGAATGGAAAATCGTGGATAATCTTGGTGGATAACGCATTATGACTCGAACCGGACCCTCCTGTCTCTTTCCCGCCGTGATTCTGTGCGCGGCCCATGCGCTGGCCGCGCCGGTTGGTCCGCAACTGCCCGGCGCCAGCTTGAGCCTCAACCAGGGTTGGCGGTTCTACCGCGTCGACCAGCCCGTGCCGCAGGAGGCCTTCAGCACCGCGGCATTCGCCGACACGCGCTGGGAGCGCGTGAATGCCCCGCACACCGTCCGCCTGGAACCGGAGAACGCCAGCGGCATGACCAATTTCCAGGGCGTTTGCTGGTACCGCCGCCACTTCACGGCGGCAGAAAGCTGGCAGGGGAAGAAGATCTTCGTCGAGTTCGAGGGCGCCATGCAGGTGGCCGATGTGTGGTTGAACGATAAGCACCTGCTCACCCACTACGGCGGCTACCTCCCGTTCACGGTGGATCTGACCGGCCTTGTGCGGTTTGGCGACGCCGATAACGTGATCGCCTTGCGCCTGGACAATTCCGACAACCCCGACGTACCGCCCGGCAAACCGCAAAACCAGTTGGATTTCACCTATCTGGGAGGGTTGTACCGGAATGTGTGGATGTACATCGCCGATAAGCTGCACGTGACCGATGCCGTGTATGCCGACAAAGTCGCGGGCGGCGGAGTCTTCGTGACTTATCCGCGGGTGACCGCCGATTCGGCCACCGTTGCCGTCCAGACGGAAGTGAAGAATGAATATGGCACGGCCAGGAACTGCACCGTGAAGACTTCCCTGGTCGATTCCGGCGGGCGCCGGGTGGCGCAGTCCTCCGCTACCTCCTTACTCCAGCCCGGAGCCGACGGAACCTTCTCCGCCTCCTTGGAGGTGACCAAACCTCAGCTCTGGCACCCCTACCACCCCAACCTGTATACCCTGATGACCGAGGTCTACGACGGCGATCGTCTGGCGGACAAGCGCGCCACGCGGGTGGGCATCCGCACCATTGGCTTTGACAAAGACGGCTTCCGGATCAACGGGGAGCGGCTCATCGGCACCGGCGTGAATCGCCACCAGGACTACGTCTACGTGGGCAACGCTCTGCCGGATTCCGGGCAGTACCGCGACATCAAGCTGCTGCGCGAGGCCGGGGCCATCTCGCTGCGTTGTCACTATCCGTTCAGCCCGGCGCTGATGGACGCCGCCGACGAGTTGGGCATGATGGTCATCGTGTCGAATCCCGGCTGGCAGTGGTTCCGGCCAGGCGTCTTCGTGGACCGCACGTATCGGGACGCGCGGGAGATGGTCCGATGGGAGCGCAACCACCCCTCGGTTATTCTGTGGGAACCGATCCTGAATGAGACCGGCTACAGCGAGGAATTCGCCAAGACTGTCTACCAGATCGTACACGCCGAGTATCCAGGCGACCAGACTTACGCCGCCTCCGACGGCGGCCGCCCTTTCGGGGACCGATACGACGTGTTGTATGGCCGCGGCCAGACCGGCGGCAAGCCTGTCTGGACCCGCGAGTGGGGCGATGCCGTGGATAACTGGGACGACCAGAACGGACCCTACCGCATCCGGCGGGACGCGGGCGAGCCAGCCATGCTGCGGCAGATCCAGGGCCACATGCGGGGCATGGAGAGGCAGTACGCCATCCCCGGGATCGGCGGCTTCGATTTGTGGGCGGGCATCGACGCCCAGCGCGGCTATCATCACAATCCGTTCTATGGCGGATTCCTCGATCTGTTCCGCGTGCCCAAGTTCGATTACTATCTGTTCGCCAGCCAGCGGCCGCCGGACATCCGCGTTCCGGGTCTGGACGACGGCCCGATGGTGTTCATCGCGACCTACTGGATGCCCGGCGCGCCCGCGGATGTGACCGTCTTCAGTAACTGCGAACAGGTGCGCCTGCGCCAGGACGGCAAGGAAATCGGCGTGAAGGGACCGGACCAATCCTCGAAGCTGCCGCACCCGCCGGTCACCTTCACCGGCTTGAATTATTCGATGGGTCGCTATGAGCAGTCCGCCTCGTTCGATAACGGCCAGCGGCCGACGCGCAAGTGGATTCCCGGCGAGCTCCAGGCCGATGGTCTGATTGGCGGGAAGGTGGTGGCTACGTATGTGGTCCGCACGGCCGGCGCGCCGGCTCAACTTGCATTGTCCGTGGAGGAGGCGGGGCGGCGCCTGGTGGCCGACGGCTCGGATTTCGTTCCGGTTCGCGCCTACGTCCAGGACGCCCACGGCACCATGGTCCCCCTCGGCGACGACCAGGTGAAGTTCAGCGTGACCGGCGAAGGAGCGGCGATCGGCGGCGAAACCATTTGGGCGAACCCGATGAAGGCGCAAGCGGGCGTGGCCACGGCCCTGGTGCGCTCCACGCTCAAGGCGGGGAGCATCACCGTAACCGTGGAAGCCCGTGGCCTCAAACCGGCTACCGTCACTTTCCAGTCGCAGCCGTTGCCGACCCCCATCGTGCCGGGGGCGAAGTAAGAGAGCTGCCCTGTGGCCCTACGCGTTCGGCGCAAACCAGGGCGTGCCGGGCATCTGCGCCTTTTTCGCCACTTCGTCGTTCATCTCCACCCCAATGCCGGGCCGGTCCGGAATCGCGATGTGTCCCTTCTCGATGATTTCCCCTTCCTTCACCCAGTTCTTCCAAAGATCCGGATGATTGATCCAATGCCATTCACAGACCAGGAAATTCGGAACGGACGCGCACACGTGCGCCGACGCCATCGTCCCCACCGGCGAGACGACGCAATGCGGCGCGAACGGAATATAATAGGCTTCCGCCAGGTTCGCGATCTTGCGCGCTTCCGACAACCCGCCGGTTTTTTGAATGTCGGGCATGATGATGTCCACTGCCCGCTTCTCCAGCAGCGACGTATAGCCCCAGCGCATAAACAGGTTCTCGCCACAGCAGATGGGCGTCCTGGTCGAGCGCCGGATCTCCGCCATCGCATCGATGTTCTCCGCCGGCACGGGTTCTTCCAGCCACAGCAGGTGGAAGCCTTCCATCTCCTGCGCGACGCGTTTGCCGGTCGGCGCGTCGTAAAATCCGTGCATGTCCACGGCCAGGTCGATCGGCCGGGGGAGTTTCTCCCGAATGTGCCCGACCTCTTTCACCATGCGATCGACCTCGCCGTTGCTCGCCGTCCGGTTCACCATGTCGAACCGGGCCGGATCCCGGGCATCGTCGATGTCCATCTTGGCCGCCGTGAATCCCGCTTCCTGAATCCAGGCCACCTTCCGTTCGCCCTCGGCGCCCATGACATCGCGCATGTCCGAGTCGCAGTACATCCGGACGCGGTCCCGGAACTTGCCGCCCATCAGTTGGTAAATGGGCAAGCCGAGCGCCTTTCCCACCAGGTCCCACAGCGCGATCTCGAGCCCGCTGAGCGCGGTGGTGTACTGCCCGCCCTGCGCGCCGGCGAAGATGCCGCTTCGCCTCAGTTGCTCCCAGATCGCATCGATGTTCAACGGGTCCTTGCCCATGAGAAACTGTCTGAAGCTCGAGATCAACGCAGGCGTGCCTATGGCGGCATCGGTCGATTCGCCTTGGCCAATCAGACCCTGATCGGTGTAGATCCGGACATGCGCCTGGGGTCCGTGCACCACCACCATGGCTGTGCGCACGTCGGTGATCTTCAGCTTGGGCCGCTGGTAGGTTGTGGTTGCGGCCTGAATGGCCTTCGACAGAGATGGGAGCGCAAACGCGCCAACGATCGGCGCCGCCGCCGTCTGCAAAAGGGTCCTTCGGGTAATCATCCTCATTCTCCTAGCTTCACGAATCATTCGGAATTTCCATTTTAGACTTCCGCCTCCCGGTTAGTCTACGCCCTTGCTACACTTCGTGTGAGTAGACGCCGATTCGGAAGGCGACAGCCAAACATGAAGAAAATTCTCAATCGCCCCGCCGATTACGTGAATGAAATGCTCGACGGGCTATGCGCCGCGCACCCGCAATACTACCGCCGCACCGGCGCCGAAGGCCGGGTCGTGGTCCGAACCGACGCCCCCATCGGCGGGAAGGTGGGGATTGTGACCGGCGGCGGATCCGGACACCTGCCGGTGTTCACCGGCTATCTGGGAGCGGGCCTCGCGGACGCCTGCGCCATCGGCGACGTTTTTTCCTCTCCCGGCGTGGACCTCATCACCGACGCCATTCGCGCCGCCGATGGGGGCGCGGGCGTTCTCACGCTCTATGGCAACTATGGCGGCGACCGTATGAATTTCGATATGGCCGGCGAGATGGTGGAAATGGAAGGTATCCGGACAACCACGGTACTGGTGGCCGACGATGTGGCGAGCGCCGGGCCCGAGGAACGCCACAAGCGCCGCGGCGTGGCCGGCCTGGTCTTCTGTTATAAGATGGCCGGTGCGAAAGCCGCCGCGGGCGCCTCGCTGGACGAGGTCGCCACCCTGGCGCAGAAGGCCGCCGACAGTTGCCGCTCCGTGGGCGTCGCCCTGACACCCTGTACCGTGCCTTGCGCCGGCCGGCCCACCTTCACCATCGGCGAGGACGAGATGGAGATCGGCATGGGCATTCACGGCGAGCCCGGCGTCCGCCGCGGGCCGCTGCGCACGGCCGATGAAATTGTGGGCGAAATGCTGGAGATGCTGCTGGCCGATATGCCGCTCACGTCCGGCGACCGTGTTTCGGTGTTGGTGAACAGCCTGGGCGCCACGCCGCTCGAGGAGTTGTACATCGCTTATCGATATGTGGCTGCGAAGCTGAAGGAACTGGGCGTAACGGTGGTCTCGCCGCTGGTCGGGCGGTATGCGACTTCCATGGAAATGGCGGGCATGTCGGTCACGTTCTCGAAGCTCGATGCCGAGCTGGAGGCGCTCTTGAAGGCGCCCTGCGACTGCCCGTTTCTGAAGGTATGAAATGGCCGGCGCATTCACCACGAATTCTCTCCGTTGGGCCGTGCTCCGGCTGAAGGAGCGGATGGCCCTCTCGGCGGGCGAGCTGAACGAGTTGGACGGCGCGCTGGGGGATGGCGACCTGGGCGTCAACCTGATGCGCGCCATCGAGCGGTTGGCGGAGGATCTGCCCAATCTTCCGGACGACGTCGGCATGGCGTTGCTGCGGTGCGCGCAGGCCTTCACGCGCGTCTCGGCATCGACCTATGGAACCTTGCTGGCCACCGGCCTCATGTCGGCGGCCAAGACGGTGAAGGGCCGAACCGAGGCGCCATGGGCGGACGTCCCGGCTCTGCTCGGCGGCGCGCTGCAGGCGATGTCCGCCCGCGGCAAAGGCGAATTGGGCGACAAGACGGTTCTCGATGCGGTCGAAGCCGCACGCCGCGCGACGGCCGGCCTCGACGACCCGGCAGCCATGGCCGGTGAGTCCGCCCGCGCCATCGCCGACGCCATCATCCAGCTTCGCGACCTTCCGTTTCGCCAGGGCCGCGCCCGTATCTTCGGGAGCAAAGGAATCGGCCGCGACGATCCCGGCATGGTCGCATTCAAGCGTATTGTCGAGAGCCTCGGTTCCCCGCCGACTTCTTGAAATTGCGAGGCGAGGGGTGGCAGACCACGAAATGCGATGGTCCGCCCCACACTTAGAGACACGAAACGCGCCCGAAAGGTGAGGTTGTTTCGGGTTGTGGTGTGTTTTCCCTGTATTTACCAGCTTTCAGCTTTCAGCTCTCAGCTTTCAGCTCCTGGAACCGGGTCGGCGGGTGCGGTGGTGGGTTGCTGAAGCGTTGGACCGGCGGGGGGATTGTCTTTGGTTTCAATTGGTTCGGCGGCTACGATGGGTTCGTTCGGTAACGGGGGATTGGGTTTGAGCGGGAATTGGACCGGGCTCAGTTCGTAGGGGGTGAGGAGGGGGTCGGGATCGGCGGGGGGCT
>Ga0182014_10001698_pt1 | contig 28969 bp, 32 predicted proteins | sample 612S2DmetaG_FD_120489 | JGI IMG/M metagenome (GOLD analysis project Ga0182014, IMG submission 120489) | Permafrost microbial communities from Stordalen Mire, Sweden - 612S2D metaG | ecosystem: Environmental > Terrestrial > Soil > Wetlands > Permafrost | place: Sweden: Stordalen | collected... | reverse complement strand
GGCTCTTGCGCTCATCGAACTCAAACGCCACGCACGACCCCCGCTGCCGGAATGGTATGGAAAGTATACCTTATCAACCCCATTTGCAACCCTCGCGGCGATTCCGGTGCTGCGCTGCTAACATCGGGCGCGTAACCTGTGCGGGCTGCGCCCGGAGTCTATCTCGGCGCTTGGGCGCATCAGGTTGACGCGCTTGTTAGCTTCGCAACGCATCGAGGCTATGTTCCGGGCGGTTCATCAGCGAGCGATCTGAGCCTTGAGGCGTACGCTGGATCGTCAAGATCAGAGCGCCTGAGCGTGAGACGAAGCTGGCCATTGGGCATCCAGCCCTGGATCTTGGCAGCCAGACGTGAGCCGATGGGCGGGAAACGCTCCTCGTTCATGTCTCGGTGGTCGTCTGAAACAAAGCGGAGGTCGACAACGCCGCACACTGGAGCCTCGTCTAGATCAACGTCAACGCCCCACCGATGGTGAGCGACAACCGCCCCACGCACCAGCTGCCCTGCGGTCAAGCCGTCGCGTGGGGCGAGGTTCATGTCGGTTGGTGGGCTCATGACTGGCGCCTCTTGGCTGAAGCTAACGGTTGGGCGTTGAGCTGCGAGCGCTCGCGCCACGGTCTTGGACAGAGCTTCGGCGAGTCTGCTCGAACGCCTTGTTAGTCGGGGCGGCACGCAATTGAGATCCAGTAGACGCCCATCTGGCCGCGCCGTTCAAGATCGGTGCGGCGAAACGGGATGCGTTTGTATGCGTGGCCGTCGAATGTGCGCAGGTCGCGGATCAACTCGTCGGCGACGTTGGCGACCTTGAGACCGTCACCCCCGGAGCGGCCCGTGAAGGCGTAGCTGGCCACCTGGACATACCAACCCAACATGGCCTCGAACTCGTCGTCGAGGCGTTCGTCGCGCACGGTCGCGAGTAGGAGATCGAATTCACGCTGTAGAACCGCTTCGTCGAGGTCGTCGATGCCGGTGAAGCAGCTCGGCTCGGCGGCCGCATACCAGCCAAGGAAGACCGCTCGTTTGAGCGCCTCGAGGGCCTCGGGATTCCAAGGGCCGGCGGCAAGAGCGACGTAATCGGCGTGGATCGCGGCCGACTCGGCGAAGGTGCCGTCGGCGCGCAGCAGGAGCTCCTTGTCCTCCATGGTGCCGGCAATGGCTTCGGCGTGGGCGAGAACCTTCATCTCGCGCTTCGCCAGTCCGTCGAGCGAACACGTCACGTCGAGCCTCCGACTAACAATGATTCTGCAGACGGCGTAACACGTGGCGAAGCCTACGCTGTGGTGCGTACGGTATCAGGGCGGGCTCGAACTGCGTTGTTACGCAGTCTGCGTAACGCCCGTCGAATCACGTCACTCCGCGATGGCACGCGACGCTGGGATCTAGCTCCGCCTCAGCCGCCGCCTTCATCCTGCCGAGAGACGCCAACGCCAACCGCTCCCCGGTGACGGTCCTATTGCGGCGAAGGCGCGGAGGCGACCCTGGCGGTCGTCGCTCTCTCATCCGGCGACCGGCCTGCCGCCAGATCGATGGACGCCATCGACCGCAGGATGGCGATGCGCTTCTCGATCGGCGGATGGGTGTCGAAGAGGCCGTCGCCCGAGGTGCGCTTGATGGAGTTGGCGATGTAGAGGTGGGCGGTCGCCCGATTGGTGACGGCCACCGGTCGTGGGTCGCCGTCGATCTTTTCGAGGGCGCCGGCGAGCGCCGGCGGGCCTCGTGTGATCTCCACGGCCGAGGCGTCGGCCAGGTACTCACGGCGGCATGCGACAGGTCACGCCCGGTGGCAAAAGCGTTGGGCGAAAGATCGTCGACGATGAAGACCCTGGGCATTGGGATACCGGCCGCGACGCTCGGCTCCTCGACGGCGTTCCACAGCCGGGGGGCCTCGTCGTGGCCGACCTCGCGCGCGTGACTGACTCTCAGAAGAAGGGCAGAGCCCCGGTAGTAGGCGAGCAGCCCGAAGACGATGGCCGGCGCGCCGAAGCAGCACAAGAGAGCGATGCCGCCGGCGGTCGTCTGCGTGATCGCCAAGCCGATCAGCAGACCGAGCAGCAACCACACCGCCACCACGTCGGCGAGCAACTCCAGCAAGGCCCGCTTGTTCTTGGCTATCTGCTCGTACACCGAGGCACTGCCCCGCGCCCAGTAGCTCGAGTATACGCTTGGTGGGCACGGCGAGAATGCCCGATCATGGAGCCTGAAGCACCTCGACCCCACGCTGCCCGAGGCTCTCAGTGAACTCGGCCGCAAGGGGCGCCGCCACGAGCGTGTGCACCTGAGGCCAGTCGATGACACGCACGCGCGCCGGGAACCCGATCTTGGCCGGAGACGCCAGCACGACCGTGCGAGATGAGCTCTCGCTCATGGCTCTGAATGAGGCAGCATCGTCGAGTGAGAAGGTCCGAACACCGCCTTCGACGGTGATGCCGTCGGGGCAAATGAAGGCCGCATCGGCGTGCAGGCTGCGGATCGTGTCCACCGACAGCGGCCCCGTCGTCCCGAACGAGGTCGCGCGCAGCTGGCCGCCGACCACGATGACCTCGATCCCTGCGCTGCTGGCAAGCAGTTGCGCGACGTTCAGGGCGCCGGTGACGACCGTCAGGTGACGATGGACGAGGCACTGCGCCAGGGCATAGGCAGTCGTGCCGTCGGTGAGAAAGAGCGTCATGCCGTCCTTGATGAGCCCCGCGGCCCTTTGGGCGATGAGCCGCTTCTCGCGCCGGTCGCGGCTCTGGCGGATCTCGAACTCCTCTTCGAGGGTCGAGTGACGCTGGACCGCCCGCGCGCCACCTCGAGTGCGCGCCAGCAGCCCGAGGCGTTCGAGAAGCACAAGGTCGCGGCGTGTGGTGGCCTCGCTGGCTCCGGTCACCTCCATGACCTCGGACAGCGACGCCACCGCTTGACGTCGCAACAGCTCCTCCACACGCCGCCGGCGCTCTTCTGCCACGACACGTCGGGCACCGGACGTTTCGCCGCTCTCCTTCATGACTGGCGACCGCCTCCAATCTTGCGTGAAGCAGTGAGTGAACGGTCAGATCACGTCAAAGATATCATTGACGTGACCGAAAACGGTAGGGATACTCGCGCAACACGGCGGCACCTACCTGGAGGATCCGATGTCAGGAGAACCCGAAGCACCGGCGGCGACCGGGAGCTGTCTCTGCGGCGGTGTGCAGTACGAGGTGAGAGGCCCGGTGCGGGGTGTCATCTTCTGCCACTGCGAGCCCTGCCGGCGCACGTCCGGCAACTTCTCGGCCAACGCCTCGAGCCGCCGTGAGGACCTCGTGATCACGCAAGACCGGACCCTGCGCTGGTACCACACCGACAGGGACGTGACGCCCAACGTGCAGCGCGGCTTCTGCTCCCAGTGCGGTGCCAGCGTCTTCTGGGACCCGCAGGGCTACGAGTTCGTCTACTTCTCGGCGGGCAGCCTCGACGCTCCTACGGGGATCACAGTGGCCGGCCACATCTGGACGTCGGAGAAAAGCGACTACTACGAGATCAACGACGACCTGCCCAGGTCGGAGGGCTCCTCGAAGGGGCGTTACTTCGACACGCCACACGACTGAGACAGCGTGTCCGAAAAGGCCTCGGAGGGCACAAGCACGGCGCGAGGCCTAGCAGGGCGGCGTCCCCCAGGCCGGACGCCTCGGGCGCCCCGCACTCGCGACGCGACAACCAGGTAGAGCGCGAGCCGCGCGAAGCCCGGCGAGCGCGGACGCCCGGGCAGCCTGCCGTCATCCTTGACCACTGTCACGTGACGCGTTACGATTGACCAGTGATCAAGACCTTCGCCGACAAGCGCATGCAGGACCTGTACCTCACCGGCCAGGCGAAGCGCTTCCCGCCCGACGTCGCCAGACGTGCTGCGCGCAAGCTCGAGTACGTCGACCTGGCAACGCAGCTCGATGATCTCAAGGTCCCACCGGGCAACCGACTGGACGCCCTCGAGCGCGAACGCAGGGGCCAGCACGCAATCGCCGTCAACGACCAATGGCGCGTCTGTTTTCGCTTTGCCGACGGTGACGCCTACGAAGTCGAGATTTGCGACTGCCACTGAGAGCGAGGTGTGAGATGAGCGTCACCAATAACGGCGCAATGCAGCGTCGCCCGACTCACCCCGGCGAGATGCTGCGCGAGGACTTCCTGCCCGACTATGGGCTCAGCACTGCCGGCCTGGCCGAGGCCCTCGGAGTCTCCCGCCAGACGGTCAACGAGCTGCTGCGCGAGCGGCGGGCACTGAGCCCCGAGATGGCGCTGCGCCTCTCGCGCCTTTTTGGCAACAGCCCGGAGTTCTGGCTCAACGCCCAGCGCGCGGTCGACCTCTGGGACGCGTTGCAGGCGATTCAGGCCGACGTCGAGCGCATCAAGCCGCTCAATGCCGCCTGATCATGAGCGATTCCTCCGACACCATCCGCATTCTGCGCGAGACGCTCGAGCTCGAGCGCGCCGCCACCAGCCGCTACGCCGAGCACCAGTCCTGGGCCGGCGACCCGCGGCTCTGCGCCTACTGGGAGGGGCTGCGCCGCAACGAGGCCGACCACCACTCCGCCATCCTGGCCGAGCTGGCGCGGACCGGCGTCGCCAAGCCGGACGACGAGGCCGCACCCGGGGACCCGCCCGGCGTGCAGACGGCCGCCGTCGCCGACCCGCCCCCCGATCCCGGCGCGCCGCTGCGCGAGCGCGGCTTCGCCCGCCTGCTGGCGACCCTGCGATCCGATGTCGAGTTCGAGCGCCTGGCCGTCGAGAAGTACGCGACCTTTGCCAAGCAGCTCGGCGATCCGCGCCTCAAGGCCCTCATGCGTGAGCTGGTCCGCGCCGAGACGGGCCACGGCCGCGGCCTCAGCCGCACCATCGAACGCGTGAGCGCCACCGACTATGCGGTTGTCATCTACTGCCCCGCCTGCGGCTGGGAGCTCGACTTCGGCACAAACCCCGCCGAGCGCGCCACCGGCCACTGCCCCATGTGCGCCATGAACTTTGCGCTGCGCGCGCGCGACGGCGACTTCGTCCTCGAGAGGGTCTGAAGAGCCGCCATGCTCAACGAGTTTCTCATGGCCAACCTCGGTCTCTGGAACGAGTGGACCGAGATCCACGAGACCTCCGCCTTCTACGACCTCGAAGGCTTTAGGGCGGGCCACTCGTCGCTGCACTCGATCGAGCGCGACGAGCTCGGCGCGGTGGCCGGCAAGCGCCTGCTGCACCTGCAGTGCCACTTTGGCCTCGACACACTGTCGTGGGCGCGCCTGGGGGCGACCGTCACCGGCGTCGACTTCTCGGAGCGGGCCATCGGGCTCGCCCGCTCTCTGGCGAGCGAGCTCGCCCTGCCAGCGACGTTCGTGCAGTCGACCGTCGACGAGCTCGAGAGCAATCTCGCGGGCTCCTTTGACATCGTCTTCACGTCGTATGGCGCCATCGAATGGCTCGCCGACCTCGAGCGCTGGGCCCACACCATCGCGCACTTTCTGGCACCGGGCGGCACGTTCTACATGGTCGAACTGCACCCGCTGGCGCGCACGCTCGACGACCTCGACGCCCACCCCGAGCTGCGCGTCGCGGGGCCGTACTTTCCGGCGAGCCGGCCGCGGCGCCTGCGCATCCACGGCTCCTACGCCGACCCCGACGCCCACATCGACCACGACCTGGCCTACGGCTGGAGCCACAGCTTCGCCGAGATCCTGAACGCCCTGATCGGCGCCGGCCTGCGCCTGGAGTACCTGCACGAGTTCCCCTTCTCGGTGGTGCCCTTCAGCCGCTCCATGCAGCGCGCCGCCGACGGCTGGTACTACCTGCCCGGCGGCCGGCGCGACGTGCCCTTCCTGTTCTCGCTCAAGGCGACCAGGACGAACGGCGAGTCCGAGGGGCGACCGTGAGCGGCGACCGGCTCGCCGGCGACGCGCCGGCAGGCGGCGACCGGTTCGCAGGCGACGCGCCGGCAGACGACGACCGGCTTGCCGCCAACAAGGCCCTCTGGGACGAGCTTACGGCCATCCACGAGCGCTCCGCCTTTTACGACGTCGAGGGCTTTCTGGACGGCGCGTCGAGCCTCACCAGGCCCGAGCTCGACGAGCTCGGGCCCGAGGTGGCCGGCAAGCGTCTGCTGCATCTGCAGTGTCACTTTGGCCTGGATACACTGTCGTTTGCTCGCCTGGGGGCGACCGTCACCGGCGCCGATTTCTCGGGCCGGGCGATTACCGTGGCGCGCCGCCTGGCGGCGGAGAGCGGCCTGCCGGCGACCTTCGTCGAATCCGATCTCTACGAGCTGCCGGCGGTGCTCGACGGGCGCTTCGACATCGTCTTCACGTCGTGGGGCGTGCTCTGCTGGCTGTCCGACCTGACGCGCTGGGCGCGCCTCATCGCCGACTACCTGGCGCCGGGCGGCATCTTCTATATCGCCGAGTTCCACCCGTTTCTGTTCGCCCTCACCGACGAGTCCGAAGAGCCCCGCCTGGGCGCCGACTCCTACTTTCACAACGCCGAGCCCCACGCCTGGCACAACGAGGGCAGCGGCAGCTACGCCGCGCCCGACGCCCGGGTCGCCGCGCCCGTCCAGTACGAGTGGGACCACCCGCTCGGCGACATCGTCAGCGCGCTGACCGCGGCCGGGCTGACGATCGAGTATCTGCACGAGTTCCCCCGCCTGGAGGCCCGCCAGCGGCTCGACTGGCCCTGCATCGTGCCGGGCGAGGACGGCTCGTTCGGTCTGCCGAACCTGCCCGACGCGCTTCCGCTGTCGTTCTCGCTGCGGGCACGGCGCCGGAACTGAAGCTCGCGCGGGCAGGCGGGCCGCGCGCGGCCGTGAGCCGCCGCCCCGTCGTCGAGGCTCAGAACGCGATGTAGATGAACTGCGACACGCCGCTCACGAACATCACGGCGGCGGCCAGCAGCAGCGCCCACATCAGGCCGACGGCGATATCGAGAGCGACCAGCCGCACCCAGACGGCCAGCAGACTCCCCGTCGCGGCAGCGTCGGGCCCGGCGCCGCGCGTGTCGTGGCTGCTCACAGCAACCTCCCCAGCATGAACAGGAACCGGTGATAGGGCATGACGAACAGGCCCCAGCCCAGGGTGACGCAGGCAAAAGTCAGCAGACCGCCGGCGACGCTGCCCGCATAGTGCAGCGCGCGGCCGCCGGAGCCGGCCGTCAGCGCCGGCACCGACGCGAGCAGCGGCTTGCGCACCAGGTCGCTCCACAGGCGGTAGAGCGTCATCAGCACGCCCTGAAAGAGGCCCCAGGCCAGAAAGTGCCAGGCGCCGCCATGCCATATGCCGATCACGGCGAACGACACGATGAGGTTCACACAGGTGAGGGCGAGGCCGCGGCGGTTGCCGCCCAGCGGGATGTAGATGTAGTCGAGCACCCATTTGGTGAGCGACATGTGCCAGTGGCGCCAGAAGCTCTGGATGCTCGTGCGCAGGTACGGCCAGCAGAAGTTCTCGGGCACGCGGATGCCGAACAGGCGCGCCGAGCCGATGGCGATGTCCGAGTAGCCCGAGAAATCGAAGTAGATGCGCATCGAAAAGGCCACCAGCGAGGCCACGATCTCGAACCGCGAGGCATGGGCGAGCGCCCGGTGGCTGGCCAGGGTCGTGCCCCACAGCGCGAACGTGTCGGCCAGCACGACCTTCTTGAACAGGCCGCAGGTGATGCGCGTGAGGCCGGCGCTGACGTCGGCGGCGTCGGCGCGGGCGCTTGCGACCTGCGGCGTGAACTGCTGAAAGCGCTTGATCGGCCCCGCCACCATGGTGGGTGCGAACATGGCGAAGGCCAGAAAGTCGCCCAGGCCGTGGGCGGCGATCGTGCCACGCCGGCTGTCGACCAGATAGTGGATGAACTCGAAGGTAAAGAACGAGATCGCCAGCGGCACGGCGACGTCCTGGAAGGTGAGCAGCCCGGTGGTGCGCGCTCCCAGGGCGCCGCCGAAGGTCGTGCCCAGCAGGCGGCTGTACTTGAAGTAGGCAAGCGCCCCCACGGTCGCCACCAGGCCGACCGCCAAGGCGGCCCAGCTCACGGGACCCCGCCGCCGCATGATCCTGCCCAGCACGAACACCAGCAGCGCTTCGACCAGCACGAGAAGCCAGTAGCGTCCGGCGTAGTAGGCGTAGAAGCTCAGGCCCGAGACGAAGATGAGCCAGGGCCGCAGCCTGCTCGGAGCGAACCGAAACAGGACGACCGTGACCGCCAGGCCCAGAAAGTATGCTGCCTCGGTGAAGATCACGGCCCGCTCCCCGCGGGTGAGGCGGCGGGCGCCGCGAGCGCGGCAGCCGGGGCCGCAGCCGCGCCGCCTCCCTTCGCAGCCGCGCCGCCGCCCACCGCCGTGCCGCGCAGCAGCGGCGCCAGCTTGCCGTAGAGGCGCTGCGCCAGCAGGGCGCTGCCCGCGTCGGTGGTGTGCGTCATGTCGGCGAACGCACTCGACGGCAGCGCCAGCCCGGGCTGGTTGAAATCGATGAACGTGAGCCCGTGGCGCTCGACTACGGCGCGAATCGCGGCGGCGTTGGCGTCGTACTGCTTGCGGTCGAGGACCCCGAAGCCGACCAGCATCTCCATGTCCAGCGGCGACAGGAAGAACACGGCCCGCGCGTGCCGCCGCTGCAGGTCGGCGCACAGCAGGTCGAGCATGCGCAGCTCGGAGTCGGCGGGCGAGATGCGAAAGTGGCTGTACGCCCCGTAGCGCTGGACGATCAGTTCCTGTTGCGACGGCTCGAGATCGTCGAAGGCCACGTTGACCGGCAGCGGGGCGACCTCCTTGAGCTGCCGGGGCGCGGTGTGCGTGATCTTCTGCCAGCGAGCGAAGAGCGCGTCTTTGAGCGGCTGGCCCACAAGCTGTGCCGCCAGGGCATCGTGCTCGCGAAGAAGCGTCCAGAAGCGCCCGAGCGTGCGGTTGACCGTGCCACTCAGGTTGAAGGCGGGCGTGCGGGCGATGCCGAGCGTGTCGGCCACCTGAGCGTCCACCGGCTCGCCCAGCACCTGGGGCAGCTCCGGAAACCGCAGGTCGCCGGCGATCCGCCCGGCGGGGTTGAAGGTGTGGTAGGTGAGCTGTACGACCAGCAGGTCGGCGCTGCCGGCCAGCCGGTCGGCGATGAAGTAGTCGTCGCTCACCAGCGCTCCGTCGGCGCCCAGGTTATAGACGCGGGCGTCCACGCCGGCGGCGCGCGCCGTGCGGCCAAAGGCCGCCGGGTAGGTGTGGTGGCTGTCGCTGTTCATCGCGCCCCAGGTCGGCGAGGCGCCCAGGAACAGAACGACCGGCCGCGTGGGATCGCGCCGCAGGCCGACGATGTGGTCGACGTAACCGGGCAGCCCGGCCATCGGCATGGTCGTGGGCAGCCGCCAATCGGCGTCGTAGTGGTGGTGGTTGTGCTGGTAGGCGCCGATGCCGGCGTCGATCGCCGTCAGGGCGGCCAGCATCACGCAGAGGCGCACCAGCAGATGGAAGAGCGTGGGGCGCCGTCGGGCGCCGCTCTTGTCGCTACCGTGCTGACCTGTCCTCATGCCTCGCTCGTCACCTGTCGTGCGGCGCGGGGCGTGGCCCCGCGCCGCCGGTCGTGCCCGGGCCGACGCATGACGTTGACCCTTCGTGGGGACGACAGTAGCATGTCGGTCGGACGGGTGCGATGGAGTAGCGCCGCCATCAAAACTCAAGCTTACGGGAGGCAGCCTGCATGAAGGTCCTCAAGAAAACGATCCTTGTCGTCGTCATGGCGACCGCCGTCACGCTGGTGGCGGCCTCGGCCGCCCAGGCGAAGGTGATCATCCACGAGGGCAAGGGCGTCGGCAAAGCGCGCCTCGGCATGGTCGACACGACCGCGGCGAAGTACCTGGGCGCCCACCAAGCTATGCAGCGCGACAGCAACTACGGCAGCCGCGTCGTCTACGTGATCGAGTTCGGCAAGAAGACCGGCGGCCGCTACGCCCTCGAGATGCTCAGCAACGCCAGCCACAAGGTCTTCATGTTCACCTGCAACTCGGCCGGCTACCTCACCGCCAAGGGCATCAAGGCGGGCAGTGCCGAGTCGCTGCTCACGGCAAAGTACGGCAGCTCGCTCAGGCGGCTGCCGCTCTCCATCTACACCTGGTACACGCTCGGCACGCACCCGTACACGCAGTTCATCGTCAAGAAGAGCACGCACCGCGTGTTCCAGATCATCATCGGTAAATAGCGATGAACGTGCGCCGCTCACTCGTCGTGGCCGCGCTGCTGGCGGCGGCCTGCCTGGTCGCCCTGGCAGCCGCGCTGGCCGCCGCGCCACAGGCCGCGGCCGCACCGGCCGCGCCTCCGCAGATCAGCGTGCCGCCCGCCACGATCGACTACGCGACCGGCACGATCACCGTGGCGGTCGACTACCCGGCGGGCACCGCCAGCGTAGTGCTGACGGCCGGCGCGCCGGCGGCTGCCGGCCAGCCGCTGCAGACCATCGACATCGCCGACCCCACGACGGCCGCCACGTGCACCTCCAATTCCGTCGCGCTCAAGGCCGCCACTACGTTCACGGCACAGGGGTTCGCCGCCGCCGACGGCACCGGCCAGCCCGCGTGGGGCCCGGTCTCGGTCACTATCGCGCCGGCCGATCTCAGGCCCACGGCGCCCAGCCTCGGCCTGCCCGGCGGCTCCCTCATCGAGACCCGGTTCAGCCTCGCGGCCACCACCGGGCGCCCCGCCACGCGCTACGTCATCCATGCGGCGGGCTTCGGCAACAGCCTGCTGAAGGGCGTCTGCACGACGGCCGCCGGCGGTCGTGTCGTGCTGGCCGGCCTGCGTCTGCCCTACGGTCCCGAGACCGTGCGGCTGTGGCTGGCCAACGCCTTCGGCAGCTCCCCGGCCTCGCCGCGGCTGACCCTGTTCGACCTGGGGCCCAGGAGCAGGCTGCCCAAGGTGGCGCGCTTTGTCTTGGTCGACAAGCGTTCCATGTCGCTCTACGACATCTTCCACTACCGCGTGCTGCGCCACTACCCGGTGGCCATCGGCACGCCGCAGACGCCCACGCCCAACGGGCTCTTCAAGCTGGGCAAAGCGCAACCCGCCTCGGGTCCGTGGGGGCCCATGCGGCGCCCCCTGTACCGCTTCAAGGGGTCGCGCCTCTGGGCGTCGGGGTTCTTCATCCACGGCACCGACGCGCCCTGGAGCATCGGTACGATGGCCAGCCATGGTTGCGTGCGCATGTTCGACTCCGATATCAGGCTGGTGACCAGGTACGTGCCGGTCGGGGTGCTGGTTCAGATCAGACCCTGAGCGGCGGCGCAACGGCAAGCCGCGCGGCCGGCGCGCGGCGGGCGGGGGCGGTCAAGCGACCCCGCCCGCCGCGCCCGTGTAAGATGAGCGTGTCCGGGTACACTAATCAGCGGACGCACGGAGCCGTGCGCGGCACGCCCGTCGTCGCAGGAATGCTGGACAGCACGGGGTGGCAGAGTGTCCAGGTCCCCAGCACGGGGAAGCCGCCGCGCAAGCGGCGGCGCCACCAGCACCCCAGAAGGCGGCGCCCCACCCTCCAGGCGCCGCCTTCGTTTATGGCGGACCTCAACGTCCCGGGGCGGCGCTTCGTGCCCGCCCCTGTGGAGACGCCGCGAGGAGCCCGCGCTCGTCCCGAGCGCGGGCGGCGCGACCACCGGCCTTGTGGGACGACAGGCGACGCGACCCCTTCCTAGTCGCGGGGAGCGCCGGCCAGAGCGTTGAAGAGCTCGCCCAGCCCGTCGCGCGGCACGACAAGGTCGGCGGTCGCGCGGACGTCGTCGGTGGCCTCGGCGACCGCGACGCCCAGACCTGCCCAGCGGATCATGTCGACGTCGTTCCAGCCGTCGCCGCAAGCGACGGTGCGCTCCGGGGCCGCGGGCAACCGCTCGCACAGATAGGCCAGCGCGGCGCTCTTGGTCGCCAACGGGTCGCTGATCTCGATGAAGTGCGGCAGCGAACGGGTGACGTACAGGCGCCCGTCCCAGCGCGCCTGCAGCTCGGGCAGCAGCTTCGTCACATCGTCGGGATCGGTCGAGACGACGATCTTAGTGGGCGGCGTAGTCACGACCGCCAGCAGGTCGGGGACGACGTTCAGGCCGACCTCGGCGTATTCGGCATAGCTCCGCGCCCAGCCGTCGTTCTGTTCGACGAACAGCTCGTCGCCCACGTAGACGTTCACATGACGCCGCAGCTCGCGCATCACCACTACGACCTCGGCGGCCACGTCGGCCGGGATCGGCAGGTGCCGCGACCACTCCCCGGTCGCCAGGTCGGCCACCAGCGCGCCCTGGTAACAGACGATCGGCCCCGTTGTGATCCCCAGCCGGGCGATTACGAGACGGGCGCTTTTGAACATGCGACCGGTGCAGACCACGAACGGCACCCCGGCGCCGCGCAGGTTCCGCACACCGGCCGTGGTCTGCGGCGTGAACTCGAGGCTGGGCGGCAGCAGCGTGCCGTCGAGGTCGGAGGCCACGAGGTCGGGGTAGAACAGGTGGGCCGGCGTGCCGGTCACGGCCCGTCGCTTGTGGCAGATCCGGCCGGCGGGGTATTGTATGGTTGTGGAGAAGAATGGGTCCCAGCTCTCGCGGGACTGCTTCTCAAAGAGACCTGAATCCCCATCAGGTCTCTTTTTTCGCCTCCCGGCGCGCTTGACCTGCCGGCCTGCGGCTCGCCGTCGGCGCCGATCCTTGGGCGTTTCGGTCGCCGGCGTCCGGCGCGAGCGCATCGCCCTCAAGAATGCTCCGCCGTCGCGCGGCGACACTCACCGATTCGGGGGATTCCCCGTCGGCGCTCGGAGGTGTAGCGTCGGCTGCACGAACACGGCCACAGCAGGGCACCCCAGAGCGTCTCACCAGACCGGGAGGAGCACGATGCCAGCCCACGACCAGCCGCCGACGGCCGCCGATCTTGGCCTCATGCAAGATAGCCGACCGTCGCCCGAGAGACTCGTCACGCTCGCCAACTGGCAGGAGCCGCCGTTCAACCGCTGGGCCTTTCAGCACTTCCGCGAGCTGGTCCCCACGGCCACGATCGCCAGAGGCGAGGGGCCCGTGACCGAGCTGCCCCACGCGCCGCGCGATATCGACAGCCTGCGGTTCGCCTCGGTGAGCGGCGCACCTACGACCGTCGCCCGCATGCTGACTGCGACCTATACCGACGCGCTCCTGGTCTTGCACCGTGGCGCGATCGTCGCGGAGCGGTACTTCAACGGCATGACCGCCTCGACCCCGCACCTGTTGCAGTCGGTCTCGAAGTCGATCACGGGCACCGTGGCCGGCATACTCATCGAGCGCGGTGCGCTCGACCCGGCCGCCCTCGTGAGCGACTACGTGCCGGATCTGGCCGGCACGAGCTTCGCGGGGGCCACCCTGCGCCAGGTGCTGGACATGCGCACCGGCACGAAGTTCTCTGAGGAGTACACGGACCTCAAGGCCGAGATCAGACAGTACGAGCAGGTCATCGGCTGGCGGCCGCGAACCGACCCGCAGCCGACCGACGACCTCTGGAGCTACATCTGCGCCCTGAGCAACGCCCGGCCTCACGGAGCCCCGTTCGAGTACCGCTCGATCCTCACCGACCTGCTGGGCTGGATCCTCGAGTGCGCCGGCGGAGCGCGCTACGCCGAGCTTCTCAGCCGCGAGCTGTGGGCCCGGCTCGGCGCCGAGCACGACGCCGAGATCGCCGTCGATGGCCACGGCCACCCCGTGGCCGACGGCGGCATCTCCGTCACGCTGCGCGACCTCGGACGCTTTGGCCAGGCCTACCTGCAGGGCGGCTTCTTCAACGGGTCTCAGATCGTGCCGGGAGCCTGGGTGCGCGACTGCTGGCAAGGCGACGACGAAGCGCAGGCAGCCTTCGCCGCCTCGCCACAGGCCGCCCGCTACCCCGGCGGCATGTACCGCAATCAGTGGTGGGTCATAGACCCTGTGAGCGGGGTCTACTTGGCCTCCGGCATTCACGGTCAGTCCGTCTTTGTCCATCTGCCGTCCGAGACGGTTGTCGTGAAGCTCTCGACATGGCCCGAAGCGCTCGATCTGCGCTTTGCCGAGGAGCACGTGCGCGCCTTCGAGGCGATCGCCGCCGCACTGTAGAGAAGGGAACCGGCCGGCCGGCCGCCGAAACCGACCACCGGGGTCGTGCGGGCTCGTGGCCACGGTCTCCGGCTCGCTTACTTGCGGCGCAGGTTGTCGATGGAGCGCTGAATGTCGATCTCGCCGGCCAGCACGCCGCCGATCAGATAGCCCAGGGCGCCGATGGCGCAGACGACGACCAGCTTCTCGAGACCGAGAGCCATCCACACGACGCCGACCACAAGGCCGACGGCCAGTCCGATGTACCTGAGACTCACGTGCCACCTCCCCGGCCGACGAGCAACTCGTCGACCTCGACTGTCAGCTCGCCCGCGTCGAGACCTGCCGCGGCCCGCAGCTCCCGGTCGATGACGGTCCGAGCGCGGGCGTGTGCGCGGCGCACGTCGGTCGCGGCAAGCGAGATGGACGTGCGGGTGACGAGGCGCTGTTCGCGCCTCGTCACCCGCACGCGCGCGCTTCTGACCTCGGCCAGCTCGTCGACGAGGCGCCGGGCCAGCAGCCGTTCGAGCGCCCCGGCCTTGACGACCACGCTCGTCTGACCGGCGCCGGCATCGATGGCAGCGCCCTCGTCGCGTTCGCCGCCGCCCAGCATGCGCAGCGCCAGCCACAGGCAGCCGACGCCCAGCAGGGCCGCGGCGACGCCGGCGAGCGCGGCCAGGCCGGCGGGGGCCGTCAGCAGATCGTGCCACCAGCGCGGCGCCGACCACACTACGGTCTGGCTGGCGGCCAGCGCCGCTTCGCGCAGCAGTAGTGCGGCGCAAATGAGCGTGCCGGCCAACGCGGCACACAGAAGGACGACCCGCCTCAGCGCAGGTACCTCGGCAGCTCGCGAACGCGCAGCACCTTGACGACCGGCTCGGCGACATCGACCGTCAGGCCAAGCTCGTCGCGCAGCGCCGCCGTGGCGACGCCGCCGAGACGCTCGCGCGCAGCGGCGGCCGGGGCCAGGGGTCGCAGCGCGACCCACAGCCGAGCGGTGAGGCGTTCGTCGCGCAGCGCGAACCAGGCCCGCGACTCGACCACGTCGGGGTCGCGGGTGAGCTCGTCGGCGAGAAAGCGCTCGAGCGTGTCGGGCGGCAGCCGCAGGCTGCCGCCCTCGACGCTCAGCACGAGCGCCGCCGGACGGGCCCGCAGGGCGAGGGCGGCCAGCGCCACCGAGCCGGCCAGGAGCAAAAGCAGGACAAGGATGCGACCCTCGTGAGAGTGCGGCAGGGGCACGGTCCGCCAGATGACCACGTGGCGACCGGCGGCGGCGGCCAGCAACTCGACGGCCGCCGCAATGAGCGCCACGCCGGCGACGGCCAGCGCCAGAAACCCGAGCGCCGCCTCGGCCGCATCGAGGGCGACCGCGCCACGCGACCGGTTAGGTCTGTCCGCTCTCGGCGCCAGAGGCTCCCTCGGGAAAGTAGATGTCGCTCACGACGACGTTGACGGCCTTGACCGCCAGACCGGTCGTGGCTTCGATGCGATCGCGTACCCGCTCGCGACAGGCCTGGGCTACTTCGGGGATGCTTCGTCCGTAGGTGACGACCAGCGTGATGTCGACCACGACGTCGCCGCCGCGCAGATCGACCGTCACGCCCTGCGTGCGCGTGTCGGCCACCCGCAGGCTCGACAGCGCTCGCGAGGTCACCCCTCCGAGGGCGTGCACGCCCTCGACTTCGCAGCAGGCCGCGTGGGCGATCTTGGCGATGACGGTGTCGCCGATCTCGAACTCACCGTCGGCCACCGGGCCGCCGGACGGCGCCTCGGGCGTGGCGCCTGATTCGTCGGGCGACGCCTTGGACGATTCGTCGGGCGGCGCGCTGGGCGGCGTTTCGGGCGGTTGCTGGTCGGCCATTTGTGGCTCCCCCGGTCGGAACTGAGGTGTGCTGGACTTACTCTACCCCGCCGGAACGCTGCTCGCGACGGGTCGGCGACAGGGTCAACCGCACTTGGAGTAGCCGCAGAGCCGGCAGACGACGCAGCCGCCTTCGTGCTCGACGGCACCGCCGCAGTCTGGGCAGGCCCCCTGGGCGACCCCGACGAGTGCAAGCTGCGGCTCGGGCGCCGCCGCCGGCGTGCCGGCGCCGGCGATGTAGCGCCGCTCGATCGCCTTGCCGATGGCGTCGGCGCACGACAGGGTGGCGTTGGGCCCCATGCCATAGGGTACGTGGCAGCGGATGCCCTTGAGCTGGTCGACGATCTCGCTCGGCGCGGCGCCCTTTTTGAGCGCCAGCGAGATGAGCCGGCCCAGCGCTTCGGTGTTGGACGACGCGCAGCCGCCGGCCTTGCCCATGTTGGCAAAGACCTCGCGCGGCCCGTGCTCGTCGTCGTTCATGATGACGAACAGCTTGCCGCAGCCGGTGTCCATGCGCTCGGTCTCGCCGGTGAGCAGCCGCGGGCGCGCCGGGCGCGTGGTGGCCAGGCCGCTGGCCGGGTCGCGGCGGCCCGTCTGCTTCGTGGCCGCGCCGACGTTCAAGACCTGCTCTTCGCGGCTGCCGTCGCGGTAGATGGTGACACCCTTGCAGCCCGAGCGAAAGGCGAGCAGGTAGACCTTTTCGACGTCGTCGGCCGTGGCCTGGTTGGGAAAGTTGACCGTTTTGGACACGGCGTTGTCGGTGCTGCCCTGGAAGGCCGCCTGCAGCTTGACGTGCCACTCGGGGGTGACGTCGTGGGCGGTGGCAAACACGGCGCGCCAGAGCTCGGGCACGTCGTCGGCGTGGCGCGCCGAGCCCTCGTCGGCGATGCGCTGCATGAGCGCCTCGGTGTAGAAGCCCTCGCGCCGCGCGACCTCTTCGAAGTACGGGTAGACCTCGAGCATCTCGTCGTCGTCTAGCACCTTGCGGCGCACGTAGCTCAGCGCGAACAGCGGCTCGATGCCGCTCGAGCAGCCGGCGATGATCGAGATGGTGCCGGTCGGGGCGATGGTGGTCACGGTCGCGTTGCGCAGCCGCGGACCGCCGTCGACGTCGTAGATGGAACCCTCGAAGTTGGGAAACACGCCGCGCTCGGCGGCGAGCTCGACAGAGGCGGCCCGCGCTTCGGTGTTCACAAACTCCATGAGCTGGCCGGCCAGCTGCAGCGCTTCGTCGGAGTCGTAGGGTATGGCCAGCCGGAACAGCAGGTCGGCGAAGCCCATGACACCCAGGCCGATCTTACGGTTGCCGCGGCTCATCTCGGCGATCTGCGGCAGCGGGTAGTTGTTGACGTCGATGACGTCGTCTAAGAACCGCACGGCCGTCTTGACAATACGGCCCAGACGGCCGTAGTCGACGTGTCCGTCGTCGCACACCCTGGCGAGGTTGATCGAGCCCAGGTTGCACGACTCGTAGGGCAGCAGCGGCTGCTCGCCGCAGGGGTTGGTGCTCTCGATCGGGCCAAGCTGGGGGGTCGGGTTGTGCTCGTTGATGCGGTCGATGAACACGATGCCGGGGTCGCCGTTGTTCCAGGCGAGCGTGACCATCGAGTTGAACACCTTGCGGGCGCGCAGCGTACGCACCGTCTCGCCGGAGCGCGGGTTGACGAGCGGGTACTCCTCGTCGGCTTCGACGGCGTGCATGAAGCTGTCGGTGACGGCTACCGAGATGTTGAAGTTGTTCAGGCAGTCGTCGCTGTGCTTGGCGGTGATGAAATCGAGGATGTCGGGGTGATCGACGCGCATGATGCCCATGTTGGCGCCACGCCGCGTGCCGCCCTGCTTGATGGTCTCGGTGGCGGCGTCGAAGACGTTCATGAACGACAGCGGACCCGACGAGACGCCCGCGGTCGACAGCACGACGTCGTTCTTGGGCCGCACGCGCGAGAACGAGAAGCCGGTGCCGCCGCCGCTCTTGTGAATGAGGGCGGTCTGCTTGATCGCTTCGAAGATGGAGTCCATGGAGTCGCCGACGGGCAGCACGAAGCACGCCGAGAGCTGACCGAGCTCGCGACCGGCGTTCATGAGGGTCGGGCTGTTGGGCATGAACTCGAGGCTCGTCATGAGCCCGTAGAAGGTCTCTTCGTAGTCGCCGACCGGAGCGCCGGGATTGTGCAGCCGCTCGGCCTGGGCGACCGCCCGGGCCACGCGGCGGAACATCTGCTCGGGCGTCTCGAGCAGCTCGCCGTTGTCGCCCTTTTTGAGGTAGCGACGCTGCAGCACCTTGAGCGCGTTGGCCGACAGCTCGACCACGTCGCGACCCGTCTCAGTCATGAGTCATGCCCCCTGCCCCCATTGGATCCGGCCAGAGCCGGCTGCCCGGCCGGCGCGTCGTGTGTGGTTGCCGCGCCGGCCGGCTGGTCGGCCGGCGCGTCGTGTGTCGCTGTGTCGAACGCCGGTTCGTCGAGCCGTGCAAGCTCGCTTTGAAACTCGTCGATGTCGTCGAACTGGCGGTACACCGAAGCGAAGCGGATGTAGGCCACGCGGTCGAGGTCGCGCAAGTGGCGCAGCGCCCGTTCGCCGATCTCGACCGACGTGACCTGCTGCACAGATTCGCAGCGCAGCTCGCCTTCGATCTCGTCGGCGACCCGTTCGATGCGCTCCAGGGAGATGTGGCGCTTCTCGCAGGCCCGCAGCAGGCCGTTCAGCAGCTTGGCCCGAGCGAAGACCTCGTCGGCGCCGCTGCGCTTGACGACCAGCAGCGGCGCTTCTTCGACCCGCTCATACGTGGTGTAGCGGCGGCCGCAGTAGCCGCATTCGCGCCGGCGACGGATGGTGTCGCCCGACTCGGAATCGCGCGAGTCGACGACACGGCTGTCTTCGTCACCACAGAATGGGCAATGCACGGAAAGAGAGACTCCTGCTACGAGAGATACAAGATGTAGTGTCCGGAAGGCTGGACTGTCACAATATAGACGATTTCTCGGCGGTTGCAATGGTTCCTGCCGTTCTTGGCCCACCTTTGAGTAGTGAAAAACCTCGCTCTCAACTTGAGGGTGAGAGTTGGCCGTTGTCCGCCTATCGTAGCGCACCCCCGGGACGGCACGGCCGACCCCCCCACCGCGGGTGGCGCGCCGGCGGGGTCGCGGGCCGCGATCTCGCGGCAACCGGCCCGCCGACAGGTATACTGAGCGCCATGAACACCATCGTGCTGCCGACCTACAACGAACGCGACAACCTGCAGCATGCCCTCGAGCGCATCCGCGAGGTCGCCGACGGCCACGACCTGCAGCTCCACACACTGATCGTCGACGACGACTCGCCCGACGGCACCGGCGAGCTGGCCGACCGCCTCGCTGGGCAGTACCCCGACGTCGAGGTGCTGCACCGCGCCGGCAAGGAGGGTCTGGGCAAGGCCTACCTCGCCGGCTTTCGCCATGCCCTGGCCGCGGGCGCCGACCTGCTGTTCGAGATGGATGCCGACCTGTCGCACGACGCCAGCTACCTGCCCCACTTCGTGGCCCTCATAGACCAGGGAGCCGACCTGGTGCTGGGCTCGCGCTACGTGCGCGGCGGGGGCGTCGAGAACTGGACGCTGTCGCGCAGGTTCATCAGCCGCGGCGGCTGCCTCTACGCCCAGGCCGTGCTCGGTCTGCCGTACCACGACCTCACCGGCGGCTTCAAGTGCTTCCGCCGCCGGGTGCTCGAGGCGATCGACCTGGACGCCATCGACACCAAGGGCTACGGCTTTCAGATCGAGATGACCTACCGCGCCCACAAGCTCGGCTTTCGCGTCGTCGAGCTGCCCATCATCTTCGTCGACCGCAAGGTCGGCGAGTCGAAGATGTCCAACGACATCTTCCTCGAGGCGCTGGTCAACGTCTGGCGCCTGCGGTTCGCCCGCCCGGCGACCCCCGCCTGACGGCGGAGCCGTCGCGGTGACGACGCCCACGCGCCTGCTGGCTCTCGACGTCGGCATGGGGACCACAGACATCCTCGTCTTCGAGCCCGACCACCGTCCCGAAAACTCGGTCAAGCTCGTCGTGCCCTCGCGCACCCAGATCGTGGCCGGCCAGATCCGCGAGGCGACCCGCCGCGGGCTGGCGGTGATGTTCGCCGGACCCACCATGGGCGGCGGACCCTCGACCAAGGCGATGCTCGCCCACCTCGCCGCCGGCCTTGTCTTCTCGGCGACCGACAGCGCCGCGCTATCGTTCGCCGACAGCCTCGCGTGGGCGACCGGCCGCGGTGTGCGCCTCGTCTCCGACGACGAGGTACGGCCGCTGTTGCGCGCCGGCGCCGCCGAAGTGCGCTCGGGCGACGTCGACCTGGACGGCTTACTGTGCGCGCTCGCCGGCCTCGGCGTGGCGACGCACTTCACGGGCGGCTGCCTGGCGGCCCAGGACCACGGCTTCAGCCCGCGCGGCTCCAACCGGGTCTTCCGCTTCGCGATCTGGGAGCGCGCTCTGGCCGCCCGCACGCCGCTCGCCGAGCTGTTCTATGCAGCCGACGAAGTGCCGCCCGAGCTCACGCGGCTGCGGGCGGCGGCCGGCGCCCTGGCGGCTCTGCCGCGAGTCACGGCCGCCGACACCGGCCCGGCGGCCCTGCTGGGAGCCCTCGGCGACGACACCGCCGACGCGGTGCTGGTGAACGTCGGCAACTGCCACACGATCTGCGCCGTGGCGCTCGACGGCCGCCTGGCAGGCGTCTACGAAGACCACACCAACCGCCTCAACGGCCCCCTGCTCGAGTCGTACGTGCGGCGCTTTCTGGCTGGTGGCCTGCCCGTCCTGGTCACCGGCCCGCACCGCGAGCTGCTGGCCGGCGGCTCGCTGCCGGTGAGCTTCCCGGCGCCGTTTGGCGACATGATGATGACCGGCCCGGCCGGCCTCATCCGCGCTCATCGCCGGCGCTACGACGTCTGAGGAGCGCGCCTCGTCGGTCGTGAGCCCGGCAACGCCGCCCGCGCTTAGCCCGGGGGCCGGGTGATGCCGCTCAGGGCATGCTTGAAGGCGGCCGCGCCGACGTCGTCGTAGGCGCAGAAGACGACCTTGCGCAGGCTGCTGCCTCGTTGCCCGGCGAGGTACGCGCGCACGCCTGCGACCATGATGCCGGCGCAGGCGTAAATGGGAAACCCGCCGACGCCGCTGCCGAACGCCGGCAGCGCCAGAGAGCGCGCGCCCAGGCGATCGGCGACCTCGAGCGTGTGCGTCGTCGCCAGGGCGATCAGGTCGGCGTCGGTCTTCAGGTCGTGTCCCATGACGGCCGCGTGGATGACCCACTTCGCCGCCAGCGTGCCGCCGCCGGTCGACACCGCGTCGCCGACCGCGATCGGCCCCTGGCGCATGGCTTCCTGCTCGATCTCCTGGCCGCCCGCTCGCTTGATGGCGCCGGCGACGCCGACGCCCATCCACAGCTCGTTGTTGGCGGCGTTGGCGATCGCCTCGACATCGAGGAGGGCGATGTCGCCGACCGCGATCTCCAGCAGGGTCCTGCCTACGCTGGTGTTCATGGCCGCTCCCTGTCGGTTCCGCACGTGCGCGCACGCGGCTCCGCCGAGACCGCGCTTGCTCCGCCTGCCGGAGAGTATGCCCGGTCGGCGTCCGCGCGTCGAGCGTCGCTGGTAGAATGGCGCGGGCTCGCAGACGCGGGCCCGCGCCCTCACGTGCATCCGTCCGGAGGTGGACGAGATCTCGACGGCCTTTGGTGTCTGGGTCGGCGTGGCCTTCCTGGCCGCCGCCTGCTGGGGCGCCGTGGTCGTCCTCAACAAGAAGGTCCTCGACTACGTGCGCCCGCTGCCGGTGAACTTTCTGGTGCTCGTGGTGTCGGTCGCCAGTCTTGTGGTCGTCGCCGTGCCCCTCAGCCTTCTGCACCTCTGGCCGCTGGGCTTCGGCATGACCTGGGCGGCCACCGGTTACGTAGCGGCGGGCTCGGTGGTCACCTGGCTGCTCGCCTTCACCGCCTACTACTACGCGCTGCGCTCCGGCCGGGTGGGCGTCGTGGGTCCGCTCTGCAGCGTCGACCCTCTGTTCACGGCCGTGTTCGCGGCGCTCATCGTCGGCACGGCCGTCGCCGGCCTGACGATCGCCGGCCTCATCGTGGCCCTCGCCGGGGTGGCTCTCATCTCGCGCTGGATGGGCGACGAACCCGAACCCCACGCGCCGGCGCTCGAGGGAGCTCCTGGGCCGGCGCGCGCCACGTCCGCCGGGACGGTCGTGGCGCTGTCGCTGATCACGGCCGCGGGCTGGGGCTTCAGCCCGGTGATGATCGAGCTCGCCGAGCGCTCGGCCGGCGGGGTCACCACGACGATGATGGTGCTCGGCGAGGCCTTCGGCGTTGTGCTGCTGGCGCCGTTCGTACTCGCCCGGCGCTCGTCGCTTTTCACCGTGCCCCTGCGCGGTCACCAGCGCCACCAGGTCGTCGCTCTGGTGGTCGGGGCCGGTGTGCTGAACGGGCTCTTCGCCGTCCTGTTCTATGTGCTGATCGACCGGATCGGGCCCGTGCTCACGACGCTGATCGTCGCCACCTCGCCGATCTTTGCCATCGTGGGCGGCATGATCTTCTTGCGCGAACGCCTCGGCGTCCGCCTCGCGCTCGCCACGGTCGTCACCCTGGCCGGCGTGTTCCTGGCGACCATGGGGCACGTGAGCTGACACGTCGCAGAGCAACGACAGGGGCGCCCCACGGGCAGGTCGCGCGGCCGGGGCCGCCCTACTTGAGCCGGCCGAACAGGCGGCGCCGCACGGCGGCGCCCTTGAGCCACTGGATGCCCTCGGTCGGGTTGAGCTCCTTGGGACAGGCTTCCATGCAGTTGGTGATCGTGTGGCAGCGATAGACGCCGCGCTCGTTGTCGAAGTTGGGCAGGCGTTCGCGACGGGCCTGGTCGCGCGAGTCGACTTCGAAGCGATAGGCCTTGAGCAGGGCCGCCGGGCCCAGGTAGTTCTCTTCGCCCCAGACCGACGGGCACGAGCTGTAACAGCAGCCGCACAGGATGCAGTCGATGGGCATGTCGAGCTTGCGGCGCGCCTTGGGCGACTGCGGGATCTCGCGCTCGGGGTCGTGCGCCTCGTCGCGGATCAGCCACGGCTTGATGTACTCGTACTTGGCGAAGAAGTCGGTCATGTCGCAGACGAGGTCGCGGACGAGCGGCAGGTGCGGCATGGGCTCGACCGTGACGTCGCCCGCCGGAAGCTGACTGACGTTGGTCTGACAGGCGAGCCGGTAGCGGCCGTTGATGTACATGGCGCACGAGCCGCAGACCGCCGCCCGGCAGCAGTACCGAAAGCTCAATGAGCCGTCCTGTCGCTCCTGGATCGAGAAGAGCCCCTCGAGCACGGTGAGGTTGCCTTCGTAGGGCACGACGAAGGTGTCGTACCGCGGCGCCGTGTCACTCGCCGGGTCGAACCGCTTGATGCGAAACCGGGCCTCGCTCATCAGTACTTGCGCTCCTGTGGTTCGAACATCCCGAGGGCGACCGGCTTGACGTCGAGCTCGGGCGGGCCGTCGGACCGGTAGAGGGCGAGCGTGTGCTCGAGCCAGTGCTCGTCGTCGCGGTTGGGGTAGTCGGTGCGCGCGTGGGAGCCGCGCGATTCGGTGCGCTTGAAGGCGCCGACTGCCGTCGCCAGCGCCACGTCGAGCATGCCTTCGAGCTCGATCGTGCGGATCATGTCGAGGTTGAAGGCCCCGCCCGCGTGGCGCAGGCCGATGCCCGGCAGACGCGCCTTGAGCGACAGCAGCTTGTCGATGCCCTCCTGCATCTGGCGCGCCTCGCGGAAGATGCCGAAGTTCAGTTTCATGGTGTCGATCATCTCGGCGCGGATGTCGTAGGCATTCTCGCCGGCCGCCGTCCGCGAGAGCCGGTCGACGCGCGCCTGCACCGCGGCCAGGGCTTCGACGGCGGCGGCGGCGGCGGGCGCTGCGCGCCCGCCGCCGCCGCCGGCCAGGAACTCGACCACAGCCTTGCCCGCCCGGCGGCCAAAGACGATCGTCTCGAGCAGCGAGTTGCCGCCCAGGCGGTTGGCGCCGTGCACGCTCACGCAGGCACACTCGCCGGCGGCGTACAGCCCGGGCATCCGGGTGACGCCGTCGCGGTCGGTGTCGATGCCGCCCATGGTGTAGTGCTGGCTGGGGACGATCGGCACGGGGTCGGTGACCGGGTCGACACCCTCGAAGTGGATCGCCAGGTCGCGGATGCCGGGCAGCTTCTCGGCGATCTTCTGCTCGCCCAGATGGCGCAGGTCGAGATAGACGAAGTCCTTGCCGCCGATGCCGCGCCCCTCGAGGATCTCGGTCCAGATGGAGCGCGCCGCGATGTCGCGCGGGGCCAGCTCCATGACGCTGGGCGCGTAGCGCGCCATGAAGCGCTCGCCGAGGTCGTTGATGAGGTAGGCGCCCTCGCCGCGGCAGCCCTCGGTCATGAGGATGTTGGTCGTGTAGAGCCCCGTGGGGTGGAACTGCACGAACTCCATGTCCTTGAGCGGCACGCCGGCGTGGTAGGCCATGGCCGCCCCGTAGCCGGTCGAGATGATGGCGTTGGTGGTGTTGGAGTAGGTGCGCCCGGCGCCGCCGGTGGCGATGATCACGGCGTCTGCGACGAAAGCCTCGAAGCCGCCACGGATCATGTCGTAGGCGACCACCCCACGGCACTGCCCGTCGACGACGATGAGACTCGTCACGAACTGCTCCATGTAGATCCTGACCTGCCGCCGGTAGGCCTGCTCGACGAGCGTGTGAAGCAGGTAGTGGCCGGTCTTGTCGGCGCCGTAGCAGGTGCGCGGAAAGCCGGCCCCGCCGAACGGACGCTGGGCGATGCGGCCGTCGTCGTAGCGGCTGAACGGACAGCCCCAGTGTTCCATCTCGAAGATCGCCGGCGGGGCGTCCTGGGTCATTTGATAGACGGCGTCCTGGTCGGCCAGGTAGTCGGAGCCCTTGACCGTGTCGAAGGCATGCTTTTCGGGCGTGTCGTCGTGGCCTTCGGGGTTGTTGGCGAGGGCCGCGTTGATGCCGCCCTGGGCGGCGCCGGAGTGGCTGCGGCCGGGGTGGACCTGCGAGAGGATGGCGACGTCGATGCCGGCGCCCTTAGCTTCGACTCCGGCCCGCAGTCCGGCCAGGCCGCCGCCGACGACGACGAGCTGATGTCTGATCATCGCCGGCCCCTCACTTTGCGATCCAGGGCCACAGGGCCCACAGGCCATAGACGAAGGTCGCCGAGCCCAGCACCCAGAGCGCGATCGTCAGGGCCACGCGGCTGGCGCGCGTCTGCAGCCAGTAGTCGAGCACCACCATGCGGGCGCCGTTCAGGCCGTGGAAGATGGCCGCGGCCAGCAGGCTGATGTCGATCACGACGAAGAACGACGAGCCCAGCCGGTCGCCGATGTTGAGATAGCTCAGATGGCCGAGATTGAAGAGGTGAGTATCGACGATGTGCGTCAGCAGACCGACGATCAGCACCACGGCCGTGACGCGCTGCCCCAGCCAGCCCCACATGCCGCCTCTGCTGCTGTCGAGCACCGACGGGCGCATGCGACCCGTCGTCGGCGCCGGGTCGGTGCCGGCCGCCGCCGGCGGCGGCGAAGAGTGCCCAGTGGCCTGAGCGTTCATACCAGCCCCCCGAGTCCGCCGGCGTGATGGGCCGCGATGTACGAGAAGGCCTTAAGCGCGAAGAAACCGAGACCGACGACGGCCACCGCCATGCACACCACGAACACGGCCTTGTGGCGGTGGATGCCCAGGCCAAAGTCCATGAGCAGAATGCGCACGCCGTTCAGGGCGTGAAAGAGGACCGCCCAGACGAGCAGCAGGTCGAGCAGCACGAAGAGCGGATGGTCGAACAGGGTGAGGGCGCTGTTCAGCGTGGAGTGACCGCTCCAGCGCGCGCTCGAGATCACGCCGATGTGCGCGAACAGGTAGATGACCAGGACGATGCCGGCGATGCGGAAGAGCAGCCAGGCCCACATGCCCAGGCCCTTCCAGTTGCCGGCGCCGACGTTGGTCGCGGCGGCGTCGACCGGACTCACCATCCCCCCTTTGGCTGGCTGGCAGAGTCGTTCACGGCACAATCGTAGTCCCCAATGCGCTCCGGGCGCAATGAGGCCGCGAGCACCGCCTCGTCCGGTGGTATGCGGGCATCCGTGGCCGCTGCGATCAGGGCCCGGTCGCCGCGGGGCGCGCCGCAATGCCGGCTGCGGCGCTTTGCGCCGCTGCGGCTGCCGTGCGCCACCGAGCTCCGTGAACCGCCGCGTACGAACCTCGGCATGCAGCGGGCGCGATTCGGGGTAGACTAGGAGTGGTTCATGGCGCGCCGGGAAGTCTGGTCGGCACCGGCGCTCCGCTTGCCCGAGGGCGCCGGATCCGAACATGGTTCCGGCGCCCTTGGTCGCGTCGGGACGGCGCAGCGCGCCACGGCGGATCTGCCCGCAGCCGGGCAGGTCCGAGCGGGCCCTGCGGGCCCTCGAGCGAAAGGCGGGAGATGGCGGCAGAGGCGATCAGTAGTCGCGCCCAGGTGGTCGCGGACGGACGGCGCTTCAACCTGGTGCGCCCGCGTGAGAGGTTCTACAACAACTTCTGGTTCATCCCGGCGGCGTTTCTGGTCGGCGCGCTGCTGCTGGCCGCCGTCACCCGCGCCATAGACCAGCGCCTGGCGCCGGTCGCGCCCGGAACGGTCCCCTGGATCGTCAGCGCCGGCGGCGCCGGCGTCGTGCTCTCCACCCTGGCGACGGCCATGCTGACGTTCCTGGGGGTCGTCTTTTCGATCGGCCTGGTCGCCCTGCAGCTCGCCAGCCAGCAGTTCTCGCCCCGCGTGCTGCGCAACTACGTGCGCACGACCACGACGAAGGTCGCTCTGGGCACGTTCATCGCCACCTTCATCTATCCGCTCTTCAGCCTCGGCTATCTCGAGGAGCTCACGCGCCGCGGACACGCCGACATCTCGACCGTCTCAGTCGCGGTCGCCATGGTCCTGGCCGTCGCCAGCATCGCCGTGTTCATCGCCTACGTCACCCTCACCATCCGCGGCATGCGGATCGCCTACGCCATCAGCACCGTGGCCGTCGAGACGAGCCGGGCGCTGGAGCAGATGTTCCCCCCCGACGAGCGCTACGCCGCCGTCGAGGCGCCCGCTCTGGGCGAGCCAGACCGTGTCATCGTCTACCGCGCGGGGCCCTTCGCGCTGGGCGTGCACCTCGCTCAGGGGATGCTGCAGGCGATCGACATGGCGGCCTGCATGCGCCTCGCGCGACAGCACGACTGCGTCGTGCGCCTGACCCCCCAGGTAGGCCAGTACGTGGGCAGCGGCGAGCCGCTGTTCGAGCTCTTCGCCGGGCCCGGTGGTGCCGCCTCGCTGCCGACCGACGAGGACCTGCTGCGCACCGTCGATGTCGGTCCCGAGCGCACCGTCTACCGCGATCCCTTCTACGGCGTGCGCGCCCTCGTCGATGTTGCCGCGCAGGCCCTGTCGCCGGCCGTCAACGCCCCGACCACGGCCGTCCAGGTGCTCGACCGGCTGCAGGACTTTCTGCGCCAGATGGCGACGCGCACCTGGCCCAGCGGCCTGTTCGCCGACCGCGACGGAACAGTCCGAGTGGTCACCCAGGTGCGCAGCTGGGACCAGTTCGTCGACCTCGCCCTGACGGAGATCACCGAGTTCGGCGCCGGGTCGCCACAAGTGACCCGGCGCCTCGCATCGCTGCTGGACTCACTCAAGGCGTTCGTGCCCGACGAGCGCCGCCCGGTCCTGGTCCGTCACCAGACGCTGCTCAGCGAGGCCGTCGCGCAGCGCGTAGCGTCGTACCGGGCGCTCGCCGAGATGGCGCTCGAACCTGACGCCCGCGGTCTGGGGTAGCACGCTCCCTGGCTCGGCGGCCGGGGCGGCGACCGCCCTTACGACCGCGAGCCTCCCCGCGCCCGCCGGGTGCGAGCGGCGCGCCTGGGCGCGGCGGCGGCCTCGGGTTCGGCGGGGCGGTCGGCAGCCGGCTCGGCGGCGGGCACGGCGGCGACCGCCCGCGGCTGCTTGCGCGCCCGCCCTCCGTTCAGCTTGAGCCCCATGGCCGCCTTCCACACCTGCTCGACCCGCTCGACGGGCACGAAGGTCATGCCCTTGCGCAGCTCTTCGGGCACGTCTTCGAGGTCGGCTTCGTTGCGCGCCGGCATGATGACCGTGGTGATGCCGGCGCGCTGGGCGGCCAGCGTCTTCTCTTTGAGGCCGCCGATGGGCAACACCTGTCCGGTCAGCGTGATCTCGCCGGTCATGGCCACGTCGGCGCTCACCGGGGTGCCGGTGACCAGCGAGGCGACGGCGGTCGCCATGGTCACGCCGGCGCTGGGGCCGTCTTTGGGAATCGCCCCGGCGGGCACGTGGATGTGCATGTCGCGCTTGGCGAAGTAGTCATCGGGCAGGCCGAGATCGGCGGAGTGGGCCCGCACGTAGCTTACCGCCGCCTGGGCCGACTCCTTCATGACGTCGCCGAGCTGACCGGTGACGGTCAGATGACCGCTGCCCGGCATGGAGGTGGCCTCGATGAAGAGGATGTCGCCGCCGACCGGCGTCACGGCCAGTCCGGTCGCCACGCCGGCGTCGGCGGTGCGGCGCTTGGTCTCGGCGAACACGCGCGGCCGTCCGAGCAGCTCGTGCACCCGCTTGGGGCCGACCTTGAACCGCCGCCGGCCGCCGTTGTCCTCGGCCACCTTACGGGCCAGCTTGCGGCAGACCGAGCCGATCTCGCGCTCGAGGTTGCGCACGCCGGCCTCGACCGTGTACGAGGTGATGATCTCATGCAGGGCCGCGTCGTCGAAGGCGACCTGGCTGGGCCGCAGGCCGTTGGCGGCCACCTGCTTGGGCACCAGATACTTGCGCGCGATGTGCAGCTTCTCGTCGATCGTGTAGCCGGCCAGCGCGATGATCTCCATGCGGTCGCGCAGCGGCCCCGGGATGGGCTCGAGCTGGTTGGCCGTGGTGATGAACATGACCTTCGAAAGGTCGAACGGCAGGTCGAGGTAGTGGTCGCGGAACGTGTTGTTCTGTTCGGGGTCGAGCACCTCGAGCATGGCGCTCGAGGGGTCGCCGCGCCAGTCGGCTCCCATCTTGTCGATCTCGTCG
>Ga0182014_10001696_pt1 | contig 28979 bp, 26 predicted proteins | sample 612S2DmetaG_FD_120489 | JGI IMG/M metagenome (GOLD analysis project Ga0182014, IMG submission 120489) | Permafrost microbial communities from Stordalen Mire, Sweden - 612S2D metaG | ecosystem: Environmental > Terrestrial > Soil > Wetlands > Permafrost | place: Sweden: Stordalen | collected... | reverse complement strand
TTTATGGCTGCGCTTGCATCTGAAGAATGTGATACATCTAGACTATCATTTATACCCTGGTTAATAAGTGGTACTGTTACCGAACCTATTATAATCAGGAATACTAATGCTAAGAGTAGATATTCAACTGATGCTTGTCCTTTTACATCCATTGTATCCATGGTTATAGTTATTGATCTATTGTATATATACATTTAGATTAAATACTAAAAATATTGCAGGAATATTATAAATCTGCTGTATATTTTTTTCATTTAACTTTAAATTCAGTAAAATATGCTTACCAATATCTTCTCTAAAATAAATGCTATATCTCCAATGAAAAGTGAAATTAGAAGACCTATTAATATTGAAGGAGCAAATGGGACTCCTTTTTTGATTCTAAATACATCAACTAATTTATTTTTATTTTTAAGTTCTTTTAAAATATTTATATCCTTTTCTGTAAGGCCTGCTGCCATTGAACTTACAAGTAATTTTCCCTTAGGGGGATTTATTAGGGTAACATCTCCAGTCTTCAAAGCAGTTTTAATACGTGATATAAAACTTTGATCATCAACATAAACCTTATCATCCTTTTCAAATACACTGTAAGCAGGTATCATACCTTCTTTCAATTCTGACATCTTATAATTATCTTGAAGAGCTTCTTTACTCACTGAAGTTAGGAGTTTCTTAACGATTTCTATTATGGTTATGGATATAAAAATTAATACTATACCCGAAATTGTAATCTTGAAATTGGTTATAAGTGCATAAACGGTTACAACAGATATTAGAATCGCTTTTGCTCTATTTGGAAATTTTGAAAAGATAAAGGCTAACAAATATATCAATATCAGCGATAGTAAAATTATTTGAATGTTCAACTGTTTAGTTAATGTGTAGGTTATTGTAACAGCAGATGTAACAACCAGGGTCAAAACTATGTTCTTTTTATATTCTTTAATAGGAGATAAAAGTTCTCCCATGAGATGGGGTTTATTTTTAACTACGATGTAAAAGACGTATATAAGTAAAAATGGTAGTATGGATAATATACTGTTAATTATGAGTGTAAATGGAAATGGGTATACTGCTTCTGCAGGAAATGGCACACCTAAGATTTGATAATTGACAATTGAGGGATACAATGGAATTGCATAAAATGGTAATAGTGCTGCAAGTGCAGTGAAAAGTTTAACATCTCCACCAGCCCATGCACCCATCTTCCAGAAAATGTATCCAAGTACAAAGATCACACCCGTAACAACTACACATTCAATTAATAAAAATATACTTGCAGTACTAGTGAAAACATAGATTGCATTTAAAACAATTCCAATTGCTATCAATGGAAAAGTTAAATTATTACGGATTACACCCTCTTTGAGATCGGAGTAGCTTGCATAAATACATGCAACAACTGCTATTATAATACTGATAAGTGGTATGTTTATTAACATGATTATCATTCTCTAAAACGTTGAAATATTTATTATAATTGTTATATTCACTTAACATTATAAGCAAATCTACATTTAACCTTTCTGTTAAACGATCTGTCCAGACAGTGATTATATCTACTTAATTGGTTGAGTATATATTTAGAATTGTATCATATCCAATAAAAAAAAAAATTTATTGAATTTTTAGGTTCATGTTATTATAGTACTATTTATTTCTCTTATTTTCAATTGCAGCTGATATAAATGATTTAAAAATTGGATGTGCCTTATTTGGGCGTGATTTAAATTCAGGATGGAACTGACAGCCTAAAAACCATGGATGATCCGGTAGTTCAACAATTTCAACTAGGAAGTTGTCTGGAGATGCACCTGAAATTATTAAACCCTTCTCTTCTAATATCTTTCGATAATCATTGTTAAATTCATATCTATGCCTGTGACGTTCATTAACATTGGTTTCTTTATATGCTTCATGTGCTATGCTTCCCTCTTCAACCTTGCATGGATATGAACCCAGCCTCATTGTTCCGCCCATATTTTTAATCTTTTTTTGTTCAAGCATAATATCAATAACTGGATGTTTAGCGTTTTCATCAAATTCGGTACTGTTTGCACCTTCAAAACCATGCATTCTTGCAAACTCTACCACCATACACTGCATTCCAAGACAAATACCAAATAATGGAATTTGTTTTTCAATTGAATATTTTACTGCATCTAATTTTCCTGATATACCCCTCTCACCAAAACCTCCAGGAATCAGGAGAGCATCAAAATTGTCTATCTTTCCTTTATTAATAGTGTCTTCGGCTCGTATATATTCAATTTCAACTTTAACACCTAATTCTGCTGCAGCATGCTTTAATGATTCCCTGATACTTATATAAGCATCTTCAAGTTCCACATACTTTCCAATTATTCCAACACTTATACGTGCCTCGTCCAATTTAAGTGAATCTACAATTCGGCTCCATTCATACAGGTCTGGTTTTCTGGCTTCAATCTTCATTCTATCAAGTATGAGATCGCCAACATTTTCGCTGTTGAGTATGAGTGGAATTTCATAGATGGAATGTACATCTGGAGCGTTAATAACAGCTTTATTATCTACATCACAAAAATGAGCTATCTTATCCTTAAGATGTGTATCAATAGGAAGTTCTGATCTACATATTATCATATCGGGAGTGATACCGGTACTTCTTAATTCCTTTGTACTGTGCTGTGTTGGTTTGGTTTTAAATTCTCCTGCAGCCCTGAGATAGGGTACATATGTAACATGAACAAACATGACATTATCATGACCTTCTTCGTTACGTAACTGCCTGAGTGCCTCTAAAAATGGTTGGCTCTCAATATCCCCTACAGTACCTCCAACCTCAACCATGACAACTTCTGCCTGAGTTTTTTTGGCCATTTTTCTTACCATGGCCTTTATTTCATCGGTGATATGTGGAATTATTTGAACACATGCTCCAAGGTAATTTCCTTTTCTCTCTTTGTTTATAACAGAAGAATAGACTTTACCTGTGGTTATGTTACATTCCCCTGATAAATTTACATCGAGAAAACGTTCATAGTGACCTAGATCTAGGTCAGTTTCCATACCATCCTCTGTAACAAAAACTTCTCCATGTTGATATGGGTTTAATGTCCCTGAATCCCAATTTAAATATGGATCGATCTTGATTGCCGTAATATCTACACCATAAGACCTTAAAATCCTCCCAATAGATGCTGCTGTAATTCCTTTACCTATTGAACTAACGACACCACCTGTAACTACTATATATTTTGACAGAAGTACCATCTCCTCAAAAAACTTTTATTAAACGGTAATATGATTATAAATTAAATCCTAATTTATTCAACATAATATTTGTAATTTGTTGAATTAGGATAGGGGACTTAAAACTTTAATTTTTATATAAATTTAATAATTATCCGATCCCAATTCATTGATTATTAATCCTATATTGATATGAAATTAATATAAGACTATTTGTTGTAAATGTAAAATCAGTATCCCTCATTTTCCTGTTGATCTTCCACCTGCATAGAGGTCAAGCACATTATTATGGGCTGCATACTCCCGATTATCATCAAGCTTTTCCAGTTCTTTAATATCATATTTACGTTTAAGTGCAGATAAAATAATATGATCCGATAAATGTGGATTTTTCGGGAGAATAGGTCCATGTAGATATGTACCAATACAATTTTTATAAATCATCCCTTCCAATCCATCTTTACCATTGTTGCCGTTTCCAACTATAACAGAACCCAATGCATCATAACTATGATAGGTTCTTCCTCCATGATTTTCAAAGCCCACAATGGTTTTTGGTTTTAATCCCAAATTATTTTCGATAACAACATTTCCAATAAGCCGACCCTCTTCGCTTTCTGTTGTGTAATCAAAAACTCCAAGACCTGGAATTTTATTACCATCAGCATCGATGTAACTCTCACCTAAAAGCTGATAACCACCACATATAGCAAGAAAAACAGATCCATCTTCAATTGCATTGCTGACACTATTTTTATACTTTAAAAAATGAGAGTAAACTATTCTCTGTCCCCTGTCTGATCCACCGCCCATGAAAAAGATATCTGCATCGTTTACATCCCTTTCGTTTGAAAGTGAAAAATCAACGATTTCAGCTTCAATTCCACGCCATTCACATCTCTTTTTAAGAGAGGTAATATTACCTATGTCTCCGTATAGATTCAGAAGGTCGGGATACATGTGAAATATATTAATTTTCATTGAAATTTTTCTCCTTAGTTACCAATTTTAGATTTAATTATCTCTCTTATTCTTGGAATACGGGCACTTGTCTGGTTAAGATGGCCCATAATAATATCTCTGGTCTGATATACTGCTGTGTAAGTTGGTAGTATGTAAACAATATCTACATCTTCACTTAGAACAGTTTTAATTGAATCTTCAACATTATTATCTATTTCAACAATTTTATCGGTATATTCTGCATACTTAAGCCTAAGTGCAATATCTTGGGCCCTTATACCAGCACAGTGTATCGATTTTAGATTGTTAATGTTGTGGATAACTTCAACATCAGCATCCCATATCCATGAAACATCTGTTCCATCGGCAGGGTTATCGTTAAGAATGAATAGAATAGATTTTCTTCTTTGGTCATTGGATATGCTTTTAAGTACTTCTGAAAGTCCTATTGGATTTTTAACCAGAACAATTTTGACCATTTTATTTTTAAATTCAATATTTTCCATTCTTCCAAGTTTATATTCGAAGTTTTCGATTCTTTGTGTAACCTTATCCATATCTAAACCGGCTTCAATAGAAAATGCTATAGCTGCACAACAATTATAGGCATTGTAAATTCCATCATATCTAAAGATCACATCGTGTATCTTACCAGAATTATCTATTTTAAAATGGTATGCATCCTCAGAATATTTTATTGAAGTTATTTTATAGTCATACTCTGGATTTTCAAATCCACATTTATTGCATGAATACTTTCCTAGCTGTCCATAATTAAAATATTCATAATCAAGACTGTTGGTACATACTGGGCAGAAACGTGATTCAACCACCCTCTGATCCAATGTACTGAATCTTGATTTTTCAACTCCATAATAAACATTTTTCTTATTTAAATCCTTAAATTTAGAAACCATGGGATCGTCAGCATTCAAAATTAGAGTTGTTTCAAGCGGTTTTAATGCTTCATATACAATTTTTGATGTATTTTCTATCTCACCAAATCTATCGAGCTGATCCCTGAAGAAATTGGTAATTACAACGTAGTCGGGTTTAATGTATTTGACAACGTTGGGAAATGATCCTTCATCAACTTCAAACACACCCCAATCATATTCATTTTTGGTATCGTTTAAAAATGCACTTGCAACTCCCTGGGGCATGTTTGCACCTCGAAGATTGGACAGTACATCATCATATTCTGAGTGTAGTATATGATTTATGAGATTATTGGTGGTGGTTTTCCCATTAGTACCCGTTATTATGACCTTTTTTTTACATCTTGAGTTTAATGTACTTAAAAGTTCAGGATTGATCCTGAGTGCAACTTTACCAGGTAATGCAGTTGCATTCATCCCAACAACCTTTAATGCAACTATTGTGAGTTTACCAGCTAAAATAGATGGTGTAATATCTGAAATTTATAAAACCTCCATATAAATCTAAAAATTATTTAATATCCCTATACCGGGACAATTAATCGTTTAATGATAAAATTTTTCATTAATGATAATTTTAAATTTTTCATTAAAATATGAATATGATTTCCATTGATTCATAGTACCTATTTACTAAATATATTTGATTTAAATAATAAAATAAATTATTGTTTTTTTTAATGAATTCACTGTTTATAATCTGGATAATAAGATTATTATTGCCTGGAATATTGAATAAAATTTTTCATGAATTCATGACCAGGTTTTAAACCCATTGAACCTTTACTTGCTGAATATTCATCATATTTCATAATATCATCAGATGAATTGACTGATGAGCACATCGCATATGGTATCGGGTCTGATGTGTGGGTTTTTATAGTAATAGGTGTGGGATGGTCTGGTAATATTGCTAGCGAATAATCATTAAAACTTGGAAGTTCATCTAATAATTTACCCACAATTCTATGGTCAATACGTTCGATTGCAACCATCTTCTCCTCCAGATCACCAGCATGGCCTGCTTCATCAGGAGCCTCTACATGAATAAAAACTAGATCATGAGTTTCTAATATTTCAAGTGCATGTTTAGCCTTTCCACAGTAATCTGTATCATAATATCCTGTTGCACCTGGAACATGAACATTTGTAAGTCCCATATAAATTCCTAATCCCTTGATAAGGTCAACACCAGTAATTGTTGCACCTTTCAATCCATATTTATCTTTAAAATTTGGTATCGATGGTTTGACTCCCTGTCCCCACAACCATATCATGTTGGCTGGCTGTTTCCCTTCAGAAATTCTTTGCAGGTTTATGGGATGATTTTTAAGGAACTTCTGTGATTCATACATTATATTATTTAACAAAACAGCATTTTTATCCTGAGCAGGTTTTAAAAGATTTCCATTAATTAATTCTCCAACAACATCATGGGGAGGGGTTGATTTTAATGAAGCATATTTTTCATTCTTTAAAACAAATAGATGCCTGTAGCTTGTTCCTAAATAAAACTTACCATACCTATAGAATTTTTGATTTAATCGTTCTATAAGTTCTGATGCTTCAATTGTACTGATGTGTCCAGCATTAAAATCTTTTAATATACCAAAATCTTCTGTTATAAAGTTACATCTAAATGCAACATCACCTTCATCCATTTTGGCACCAACACTTGCAGCTTCCAATGGACCCCTACCTGTGTAATATTCTAGGGGATTATAACCCATAATTGAAAGATTAGCAACGTCGGAACCTGGTTGCATATTATCTGGTACGGTTTTAAGCAGTCCGCTAACACCCTTCGATGCTATAATATCCATGTTAGGTATATCTGCCCTTTGAAGTGGTGTTTCACCATCTAATTCCTTGAGAGGAAGATCAGCCATACCATCCCCAATAACAACAATATATTTCATTTTTTTTGTATCCTGTTAAATTTTTGTAAACCCAATTTTCCTTAAAAAAAATAGTATTAAATATAACCTTTTTTTGGATAATTGGAAAATTAATATTTAGAACATCTTGAACTCAGATTTCTATGTTCGAGCTTTCCATATGCTTATGATATCACTCAATATTGCAGATGCAGTCTCAATTGATCCTGCTCCCTTACCCACAACTGTTACATCGTCTGCAAGATCTGTTCTAAGTGTTGCAACATTCAATGTACCATCAACTGCAAAGGGTGAACCTTCTCTTACGAGTCTAGGAGATACTTCTAGGTTATCGTGGGATGCCACTCCAATGAGTTTAATTAGCAAACCTTCTTTTTTAGCAAGTGCTATAGATTCTGGAGTAATTTTAGATATGCCCACAACTTTTACATCTTTTAAACTTACATCCATATTTAAAACCGAATTAGCTAATATCACTATTTTACAAGCTGCATCAATACCTTCCACATCCTGGGTAGGATCAGTTTCAGCTATACCTAATTCCTGAGCTTCATTTAATGTCTGGAGATAAGGAGATCCTTCATTTGCCATTCTAGATAATATATAATTACATGTTCCATTTAAAATTCCAAGTACAGATGTAATATTGTTACCAGCCAGTGTTTCATGTGCAAAGTTTATTATGGGCATTGCACCTCCAACTGAAGCTTCATATTTAAATTGTGCATTTGTGGAATCTGCTGCACTTGTAAGTTCACCAAAATTTAGGGAGAGTGGTCCTTTGTTAGAAGTTACAACATCCTTACCATCTTGCATTGCTTTTAACATGTGTGTCCGGGCTGGTTCACCATCATCTATATTGGTTGGTGATACTTCAATAAGACAGTCGTAATCAATATCATCCAACACCTGGACACTTGGTATGTTCGAAATACCATATTCAGGATAATCTGATATTTTACCTGTTTTTTCCTTGGTTTCAATGAGCAATTCAATATCCAGTCCATCTGGATTGACTGCAGCACCAGATCTGTCGGTTACAGCTACCACGCTGATATCAAGACCATATTTTTCAATGAGCATCTTTTTTTTCATCGAAACAACCTTTGAAACTCCCTTTCCAACTGCTCCAAAACCGATGATACACAATTTCATAAAATTTCCTCCAAATTAAAAACAGGTTAAACTAGTTTAAAATATTAAACAAACAAATTTAACCATTTATAATATAATATTTTTTTAAATTTCATTAATTACTAGAAATCCCTTAGATTTTCCATATTCGTTAATGTTTCGTATCAATTCTTTCTTTATTCCATAATCGGCTTCAATCACAATTCTAGAAGCTGATTCTTCAGGATTGTCCGACATCTTAAGGTTAAGATCAGCAACCCTCACACCATTGATGTTGTTTAAAACTTTTATGGTTTCTTTAAGATCCTTATCAACGATGTTTCCAATGAGAATAGTTGTTATCTTTTCTTTCTTAACAACACCATCAACTTCTATAATTTGGATATCCATCTCTTCAATGGATTTTAAAACTCTTTTAAGAGTCTCTCTATCTCCTTCAATACTTATATGGACTGGTATAGTACCTCGTTCAGTTTTTACATCACGTTGATGTATAACTGCTACTATGTTCGCACCAAGTTTTCCAATTGGATCCAAAGCATCTAAAAGCTGTCCCGGAACATCTAAAAGTTCCAATACAAGATTTAATCTCATATTATCTGACCCATTTTGCTTTATCAGCTATTATATTACCCTCTTCATCAGTATGGGCATTTCTTAAGATCTTTTCAGGATTTTTCTTTTCTGCAACATCTCCACGTGAAAGGTTAACATTGTCCACCATATAGTGGGTTTCCTCAAGTTCAGGGATGTCCTTGAGAGCTTCTGAAAAGCTTTCCAATATTTTTTCTGCTTCTTTTTCTATCTTCAAATTACATCACCCTCAGTATAAATATTAATCTAGTACAATGTATATTATCATCACTTTAATATTGTATTATCTATAATTTGAATTTATATTTAATAATTTAAACATTTTAATAATTAGGATATAAATATATGATTCAAATTTTGTATAGTGCTTTCAGTTTATTTTTATAGTTTTCATCCCTTAAAACCTTCTTCACAAGTATCTTATGTATACCAGAACCATACTGTGCAGCTTTTTTAGGCCTTCTCACAATTTCAGAAGGCACACCAATATCCGATGCAATCTCCCTTAAGATACATTTACGAAGATTTTCCTTCCCATTATCCAATTTATATTTAATTGGAACATTAAGGGCCATCTCAACAAGTTCTGGATCAAGGTATGGAACCCTCAATTCTACACTGTTGGCCATTGTAACAGCGTCGTCACGCTGTAGATTAACATGATACAAGTTTTTAACATCTTCTACAAGATCTTCCTGTAACTTCTCACCATTATCAATATATAACTGGACGTAACGATGGTAACCAGCAAAGATCTCATCGGCACCCTGACCTGACATCACAACCTTGACACCATCTGAACGTGCCATCTCCGATGTTACATATGATGGCATTCCCACCCCTAATTTCATGATATTGTACTCTTCAATTGCATTTAAAACAAGTTCGGTGTACATTTTTACATCATTAACTTTCAACGTTTTAATCTTCAATGGTAAACCCATATCAGCTGCTGTTCTTTTAGCAAAATTTATATCGCTTGATGTTTCATGTCCTGCGGTGTAAAGAGTTGTATCTACTCCTAAGTCATCGGATATTTTGGCGATTGTGGTGCTGTCTACTCCACCTGAAAAAATAATTCCAACTCTAGAAAGTCCTCTGATCCTTTTCTCGACTGAGCCGATTAATAATTCTTTAATTTCATTTTTAAGTTCTAATTTATCTTTGGAATTAATTATTACCTTTTTATTGATCTTATCTGATTTAACATCAATCATACTTGAATCTATTAGTGCGGTTTTGGGATAGATATCTATACATTTTTTAGAGATTTTTAAATTGGGGGTCTGTCTGTTTTCAATCTTTAGTGGTATGCCGTTGTACAACAGATGGTCTGGTGGTAGTGTGTTTGTATGTTTTAATCCTATAGACCATAGTGCTTTTCTCTCAGAGGCATATGCATTTATCCCTCTTAACTCATCATGACCATAATAGAGTGGTTTAACACCTAGTTGATCTCTTACAACTACACAGTCCTTACCATCGTAAATAGCAAATGCATAGTCCCCATCCAGATAGTCTAAAGAATTTTTTACGGCATTAATGAGAGATCCGTTATAAAATTTTTTTACAATACTTATAATTACTTCACAATCAGAATCAGTATTATATTTATCAACAAGACAATTTTTGATTTGTTTAAAGTTGTATATCTCAGCATTAGCCACTAAAACTAGGTTATGATTTTCAATGGGCTGTGAAACTTCAGTTCCAACAATTGAAAGTAGGTTATGGCCCATTCCAAATGAACCATCGAGTGCTGTTAAATTTTGTAAATTATCATGAATAGTTTTCCCATCAACAAATATTCCAGACCCATCAGGACCTCGGTGTTTAATTGAATTTAACATTTTCAACAGGTCATCGCCCACATTATAGTCCTTATCTGTTGTTTTAATGCCTGCTATCCCGCACATAATCGATTCCTTTATTTGATAATATTTTTAAATTAAATGCTAAACCTTTAATTAGAATCTTATACTTTTTTCATCAAGAATAATAGTTGATGAAAATTAGTTAAGTATTTCGTAAATTTGCATATTACTCTTTAGGATTTAATTTCATAAAAAAAAGCTGTATTTATTTTATTATTTTAATTTTCCAGATATACATTTAAAAGGGTATCTATGGTCCAGCATGATGATGATCTGCATGTGAACCCATACAAGCATTGCAGTTAACCGGAATATTATCTTTTTCCTTGTGCAGCTGACATACTACATCTTCTGTTTTAATTTTTCGACACAAATCACATATTCTTGAAATTATACCGCTCTGATTGAGTTTTCCTTCCTTAAGATCCATTGCAAATTCTTTAATTAACTCTTGCACATCATCATTAAATTTTATTCCATGACCTCTTTTATCACTTATATATTGAGATACTGCTGGTTGTGTTATGTCAAGTAATTCTGAAATTTCCTTTTGTTTCATGCCCAGATTTAAAAGCTCTTTAGCAAGCTCTGATCTTATACTGGGAATAACGTACCATACTACTATTTCACATGGGGGTCTCATTTTAATCACACTTTCCTTTGAATTTGATTATTATTCATTATTTCAAATTTAATAAATTTCTTTTAAGTTTTAATAAAATTTAATTATATAAAAATTTAATAATTAACTGATTATATTGTTTAGCTCATATATAACAATTGACATATTATTATTTTTCATGAGTATAACATTATTCATTCTATAAAAAAAATAGGATTATCATTATAATTAATACAATTACAATACCATAATAGGGTTAAATTCCAGCCCCTTCTGTGAAGATTTCTTCAATTTCTGATTTTTTAGATAGAAAACCATTGATCTTCACAATATCAGTACTTATTCCAAGGTCTTTTATTTCCTTTTCTAGTTCGTCTTGACGTTGTAATATAAGTCTGATAACTTCTGCAACAGGATCTGGTAACTGTCCATGATCTAAATCTATTGCACATTTACGTTTTTCCTGAACAATTCTTCCAGGTATTCCAACTACAGTAGAACCTGGTGGTGCGGGTTTTAAAACTACAGATCCAGCACCGATCTTGCAGCAATCACCAATTTTAATATTGCCTATTATCTTTGCTCCAGAACCTATTACTACACCGTTTCCAATGGTTGGATGACGTTTCTTTCTTTCAAGACTTGTTCCCCCTAATACAACTCCTTGATAAATTAAAACATCTTCACCAATTTCAGCTGTTTCACCAACCACAACACCCATTCCATGATCAATTAATACTCTTTTGCCAATTTTGGCACCGGGATGTATTTCAACACCTGTTAAAAACCGGTTAATTGTTGAAATAAAACGTCCCCAAAATATGTGATTGCGTGTCCAGAACCAGTTAGCTAATCTGTGAATCCATATTGCATGAAGTCCAGGGGAGCATAAAACAACTTCTAGAGTACTCCTAGCGGCTGGATCCCTTGAGAATACCATTTGTATGTCTTCTTTTATTCTTTCAAACATTCAATCACCATTTTGTAAATATATAAAATTAAATGAGAGGCATATTACTTTATTATTACTGCCTCAATGTATTTATTCATTTAATTTACTACTTATAGTATTTAATTATTTAATTAGTAAAATCCGAGGATTCTGCTGCTGTCTTGAATATATCCTCGAAGACCCAATCCATACTAAGATATCTCTCTCCGGTATCTGGTAAAATTACTACTATAAGTTTTCCAGCGTTTTCTTCCTTCTCAGCTAGTTGGAGTGCTGCGTATGTTGCTGCTCCTGATGATATACCTGCAAGTATTCCTTCTTCCCTTGCTAATCTTAGAAGAGTTTTTGCAGAATCTTCATCTGATACTTGTATGATCTCATCTATAACTTCTGTTTGAAGTACATCAGGAATGAAACCCGGTCCAATACCTTGTATTTTATGTGGTCCTGGGCTACCACCTGAAAGTACTGGCGATGTAACAGGTTCTACTGCCACGGCTTTAAGTTCGGGTTTAAGTTCTTTAAGAGCAAGACCAACACCAGTAATAGTACCACCAGTTCCTGTACCTGAAACAAGTATGTCTATTTTCCCTTCTGTATCTCTCCAAATTTCTGGTGCTGTTGTTTCCCTGTGTATTTTAGGATTGGCTAAATTTTTAAATTGTTGAGGCATTACTGCACCTGGTATTTCAGCTGCAAGTTCTTCTGCTTTGGCAACTGCACCCTTCATTCCGTTGGCTCCGGGTGTTAAAACTATTTCGGCACCTAATAATGCTAACAATTTTCTTCTTTCAATTGACATAGTATCAGGCATAGTAAGGATAAGTTTGTATCCTCGAGCTGCAGCAACAAATGCCAATGCTATACCCGTATTTCCACTTGTAGGTTCTATCAATATTGTATCCTTATTGATTACTCCGGCTTCTTCCCCTGCTTCTATCATAGCGACACCAATCCTGTCTTTTACACTAGATAGTGGATTGAAAGATTCCAATTTAACAACTACATCTGCTTTTGAGTCTTTTGTCAATTTATTTAACCTTACTATTGGAGTGTTTCCTATAGTTTCGGTTATATCATTTGCTATTCCCCTTGTTAATTCCGGTATTTTAACCATATTTTTCACCTTCTTGTATTCTAATTTACCATTTTGAAATATATATAACTATCGTTATATAACAATTGTTATAAACTACTTGTTACTTATAAAACTTTTGTTTAACAACCTTAAGCAACATAAAAACTGATGTTTTTAACATCCATGTTGTAAATATTTCTTTTTCCAACTTTAAATAATTTTAAAAATAAATATTTAAACACCATTATAGTGTTTAAATGATTAATATCTGATATAATAATCTCCTAAATAAAATTATTTCTTTTATACACCACCACCATTGCTTTGTATCCCTTCTTGTGCTATTTTCTCTTCTTTAATCAAGTTGCTAACCCATGATGATGCCCAGTCTGCTAAGTCCTGTGCTTCAAATGGTTTTGGAATATAAGCTTCTTTGTTTGCTATTACATTTCTTGCCAGTTGTCTATATACTTCGGCCTGTTGAGAATCAGGAGCCCCCTCAATGGTTGTTACACCATCAAGTTCGCACATTGTAACTGTTGTGGATCTTGGAATGAATTCAATTACATTTGTTTCAGTTTTTTCACTGAAATCGTTTATCATGTCCCTGTGGGATAATTTGCCAATGGAATTTCCAATTATGCCTCCAAGCAAAGCACCACCACTTCCAGAATACTTTAATATACCTTTAAAAAGGTTATTAACAGCATATATTGCCATATAATCAGATGAAGTCACAGTGTATACTTGTTCAGCAATTCCTTGCCTTATTGGCATTGCAAACCCGCCACAAACAACATCACCAAGTACATCGTAAATAACAATGTCTGGATCGTAGTTATCTATAATTCCGTTATTGTCAAGTAGTTCAATAGCTGCTATAATTCCACGACCTGCACATCCAACACCAGGTTCTGGACCTCCAGCTTCAACACAATACACACCATTATATCCTTCAAATATAAGATTATCCAAGTCGTTTGAACCGCTTCTGACTGTATCCATAACAGTTGGTATTGGTTTTCCCTTTCTTAGTGTGTTTGTAGAATCGTTTTTTGGGTCGCAACCAACTTGCATTACACTATATCCCAGATCTGATAATGCTGCGCTGAGATTGGAAGTTGTTGTTGATTTTCCAATTCCTCCCTTTCCATATATTGCTATCTGTTTTCTTTTGCTCATCTAAAAACCTCTTTAAATTATTTATTCGTTAATTTAGACCATTATAATCTTTTAATGATTTAAAATCTCATTATAAATCTGATGAACCATCAGACATTTCAAATTCACATTAATTCTATTCAATTTGTGTGATAACGTATGAGATGATAACCTTAATCTCTATGGCTATAGTATGATTTAGTGATAGGAGTTCTAATGGCAGTTAGATTTTTTCAACTAATCTTAAGGGTCATCTCATACAATTATTACGGTGATAAATTGGTATTTGATATTACTTACATATTGACATGTATTACCTCCGAATTTATGTTTTGTTATTATTTTACAATGGTCCTGCGAATGTGCTTATGAAATCTTCCATAAGTCTAAGTCCGCCTGCATATCCCGTATAACTATCCCCTAATATTACCCTGTTATATGAAGGGAAACCAACTGTTACATGGAGAGCACCTAGTTCAGACATAGCGGTAGGTGATTCTAAAGAGCTTGAAAAGAGGAAATGGAAAGGTCTGTCCCGAAGTTTTTCTCTTGCCAAATGGGAATCATTTTCAAAGAATATTTCTGGCTTTACAGGAGTTTCTAATTCATTTGTAATTTCTTTAATAATTGCATCCCTATATTCTATAGGTGGATTGTCAGTTATTTGAATAATATCTGGAAGATATCCTACTTCATTGGCTAAAAATTGGGTTATATTAATAACTGCGTTAGTGTCGGCAACAACAGCAAAATATGAATGTGGACGCACTAAAATAATCGCATCTCCAGCATATTCAATGAAACGATATGCTTTACGCTCTTCATTGTCAACAAATTCTTCTACTACCTCATTGGGAACATCTAATTTTTCTCCTACTGTCCTTAGAAAATTATTGGTTTGTTTAGGGCCTACTGGAACGCTTGGAAAAGTTAAAAAAGGTGTTTCAAATTTTTCTTCTAACTTTTTAGCTATTCTATGCCCATTCCATGAAGAAAGTACCAGATTGTATTCAGCTTTTGGTATTTCCTTTAATTTTTCAAATCCATTAAACTCTGTAAAAATTACATTGGCCTTTAAACCAATACTTTCTAAGAGTTTTTTTACAGCATCCACTTCTCCCTTCCAGAATATATGCTGGTAAGGTACTATACCAAATACATTAACTAACCCCTTCTCTCTGGGTAATGGTTCCAAGATCTGATCTATCACTGCTTCAAAAAACAGTTCATAACCCTCATAGGAGCTACCGCTAAAACCTGGTGCGTTGATATTAATCAAAGGAACTTTTCCTTCGAAATCACGAATTACTGCTTCTACATCATCCCCTATTAAAGATGGGATACATCCAGATATGACTGCAAAAGCATCTCCTTCCATAAGTTCTGCAGATGATTCAATTAAACTTCTAAGCTTGTCTTCACCACCGAAAATTACATGTTCCTCCACAAGTCCTGTGGTGGGTGTACTTGTACCACCTACAGGTCCTCCGGCATTCTGTCCTCCGGCGTATAATTGTCCGAAAAGCTGTCCAAGTCCACATCCAAGTCCAGCATGTAATAATGGAACTACACCATAAATACCAAGAACTGTAGCATATGCTCCTGCAAGGGCACATGAATATTTGGGAGCTTCTACAAACTCTGTTCCTAAAGTGTTGTCGTACACCTCTTCTTCTATTTTTTTATCTTCTTTTGTACTCATTTAGAAGTCTCCTCTTTCAGGTAGTGTAATGGATTTGGCTGTTCATACCACCATTCTTTGTAACTGTCAGATGTTTTGCGTTTTAAGTTCTTTTGGAATGACGTACTGTCTAAAGACTGAAGTAAAAAGTTTCCAAATGCTACAGCACCAGCATATCCACTTTGGGCACTCCAAGGATCTGGATCTGCTCTTAATGAATGTATTCTGGTTACATTTTTCTCTCTTTTGTATGCTCCTCCCTGGAATGGGCAGGTTAATGTAATATCAGGATCCTTAGTTCTTGTAACATGTGCCTGTTCTGCTGCTTGGAATGTATTTACAAGAACATCAACATCTCCTATATCATCTACAAGTCTTTCAAGATCTTCTAATATTAAATTATCAAAATCTTGGGTCATGGCAGCTGATGATTTGAGTCCTAATTCATCGAAGTATGGTAGCTGTGATAAAAGTCTTCCCTGTCCTAGTGAGCCAAGAACTTCAATTTCACCGTCTCCCTTGAGTTTTTTGAATTCATCTTTGATTGCTTCCAATTTAGGGGACCATATCTTGTGTTCTTCTTCAATTAAGGCCTCTATTTCCTCTTCTTTGTCGGTATATTTGCCTATTTTCCTCAACCATTCATCGGTATTTCTAATTCCTGTTGGTGAAGGATACAAGAAAAATGGAACTCCAAATTCTTGTTTAAGTCCTCTTGAAATGTAATCAGTATAGGTTGGGCATAGTGGTGCTGTTACTGCTGCTTCTCCTAGTTGTTCAAACTGTTCTACGGTTGCAAATTCTGGAACAAAATTCACCTTAAGGCCTACTTTGTTAAGTAACCTTTTTATCTCTAAACGGTCTTGCCATGTGTATGATAGCATACTTGCAACGTTTACCAAGTCTTTCTGTTTTTTTTCTGTTTTTTTAACCAGGTATTTTAGGACTCCATGCCAAAATGCATCGTATCCTGTTTGCACTAGTCTAGATCTTACTCCTTCACAGTGTATAGGTACTATGGTTGCTTTAACTTCTGGTTGTATTTCTGCTACGACTCCTTCAATATCTTCTCCAATAACACCTGAAGTACATGTGGTTAGGATGAATATTGCCTTGGGATCGTATCTCTTTTGAGCCTCTAATACTGCTCTTTTCAATTTAGCACTTGCACCATAAACCACATCTTTCTGCTGAAGATTTGTGGTAATCCAATTTAATTCATAATGCTCAGGTCTCCCAAGTTCGGTTGGTATTCCTCTAAATAGTTCCCTATATCCTAATGAAGATGATGAGCATCCTACAGGTCCATGAAAGATGATGGCAGCATCTCTTATTGTGGCTACTCTTACTGTTAAATAAAAGTTTAGTACACATCCTGATGTTTGTTGGAAATTTCTATCTTTGCATTTAAGATTTCCTGCTTTTGCATCTTTTATTAGTTCGGTTGCTTTACCATAGTATACATTGGTACCTTTAGCTCGCTGTTCCCTGTTAGGGCAGGTTGCTTTTTCCAAGTCTATCTTATAATCCGGGTCATATTCTTCTGACATTTATTCGTTCTCCTTATTATTGTCTCAATTTTCTGGAATCTGAATATTTTTGAATAATATTAAAAATTATAACGATCGTTATATTATTTTTATTAAAAAAAATTTCATCAAATAACTTAACGATAGTTAATTATTGATTTATAGAAAATATTTAACATTATACACTGTATTTTATAGTTTTTTAACATTTTAACCACACACTGTTTATTTATTATAATTCCATTTAATTCAACTATGATGGATTAATTATCTACCCTCTAACTCTTTACATCTTTTTCAAGTCTAATAGCTAACTTTTCTAAAGCTTCATCTATATATGTTGGCATCATAAAAGGTTGTATACCATTTGAAATCAAACATTGTGATGCTCCGGGGCCAATTTGACTTACCAAAACTATGTTGGTGTCTTTTAGAAGATCTAGAGTACTATCCATCGAACTTTTTGAATGGTCTCTGTTATTACAGGTTGGAATATTCTCTCTTGTCTCAAGAAATTCAAACTTTCCATTATCATTTAAATCAAATATAAGGAAAACTTGAGCGTGTCCAAAATGTTGATTAACGAATTTCCCATCATTACTTGCTACTGCAACCCTTAAAGACATCAAACACCTCCATTTGATTTTGTTTATTCGCTATTTATGTTCACACTTAAAATTTGATACATTAAAATATACATTTGAGCATAGGATCTTTATTGTATAATAATGTACCAAAATTCAATCATGTGATTCTAGACATCATAAACAGTTTTTTTACAATGCACATTTTAATTAATATTTAAAATCATATAAATAGTTAACGAACGTTATATCCTATTTATTTTTAGTCAGTGACTTAACAACAATTTGTAGAAATTTTTATTTTATTCTTATTAAATCAGGATATAATCATTATTTTTAGAATATAATACAATAAAAATATATTTTTCTGAACATAATTCCAAGATCATAGTTAATTGTAAAATAAGAACTATCTAGGCTAGGGAATACGGCTTGTAACCAATGATAATACTCATTTATAGATGACTTATGAACATGGAAAAAGAACGAATATACCAATAATCATAAGTATAACAATAGTTAATTAATTTTATTAAAGATCATCGAGAATATATAATAAATTTATGATAATATAATAAATTATGAGGTATAGGTACATGAATAAAAGTATAGAAGTAAAGTTTCTAACACGTTTTTTAGGAATAACTGGTGAAAGAAAAACTCAAATAGACGATGTAAACAATGTTTCTGATTTAATTAATATACTACTCCAGAAATATGGGGAAAAATTTAAAGATCTTCTATTGGATACCAATGGGAATTTAAGGGATTATTTAAAGATCATGATTAACGGTGAAGATATAAGAGATATTGACGGACTTGAAACAACATTAAAAGATGGAGATCAAGTTGTAATGTTCCAAACAATAGCAGGCGGATAAATGAACTACCCTCTACTTTTTAAGGGGCTTCTTGCGAATATCTAATGATGGGACTTTTTTACAGAGTATCAATAGCATTTTCAATACGATTTAATGCTTCATGTAGGACGGATCTAGAACATGCTATGTTCATTCTCATAAAACCACTTCCAGATTCTCCAAAGATAAACCCATCTTCTAATCCTACTTTTGCTTTTTTTTTCATAAAGTTACTCAGAGTTTGATTATCCATACCAAGATCTCTGCAGTCCAACCATATTAGGTAGGTTCCTTCAGGGTCAACTACCCTGATATTTGGTATTTTATTCTCAAGGTATTGCTTAAGATAATCAAGGTTTTTCTGTAGATAATCCAATACCTGTTCCAGCCATTCATCTCCATGGTTATATGCTGCTTCCAATGCGATATATCCAAAGAGATTGGGATTTGGTACAATACCAGATCTTGTGTTGATAAAGTTATCACGCAGTTTTTTGTTGGGTATTATAATTGTTGAAACTTCCAAACCTGCAAGGTTAAATGTTTTACTGGGAGACATGCATACAATACTATTTTGTTCAAATTTCTTAGATATAGATGCAAAAGGGGTATGTTTTTGGTCTTTAAATAGAATTTCGCAGTGTATTTCATCGGAGATTACTACTGCACCATTATTTATAGCTATTTCTCCCATCTTAATTATTTCATCTCTTTTCCATAGTCTACCAATTGGGTTGTGCGGGTTGCAAAATATGATGGTTTTAATACGTCCCGCTTCTTGAAAAGACCGGGATTTAGAATGGAATTTTTCTTCAAGGCCTTTATAGTCTATTTCATATCTGTTGTTATTCATTTTGAGGCCGTTATTTACAATTTTACAACCGCTGTTAACAACTACTGGAAAAAATGGATGGTAGGTTGGTTCTTGTAATATCACCTCATCACCGATGTGTAAGTGAACGCACTGCAACATGAAGGGCTGGAACAACACCTGGAGTAAATACTATCCATTCTGGTTTGATATTCCAGTTAAATTTACGTTTCATCCGCTCAACAACAGAGTTTAGTACACTAGTTCCAGCTTGACTATAACCATAAAATGGATGTTCAACACGTTTTTTAAGTGCATCTATTATGGGTTTAGCAACTGGAAGATCCATATCAGCTACCCAGAGTGGGATCAAATCCCCACTTCCAAATATAGGTTCCATCATATCCCATTTAAGACAATCTGTATTCTTTCGGTTGCATACTTGGTCAAAATCGTATTTCACACATATAATCTCCAATTATTTTTAATATTATGATAACTAAACTTTTCTTCAAATTTTTATATGTTAATATAATTACTATTTATAACAATTGTTATATATTTTTCTTTTGTAAATAGTTTTAACATAGTTTAACCTTTTTCAACTGGTTTATATGGAAACTTGTTACTCTTGAATAACAAAATCTAATATGCCTTCATAAAATGTTTTATTTGATCAAACTATAAATTATTATTGTGGGGGGTTGGGAATATACAATAAATAATAAGAGTTTACAATTAGTTTTATTTTTAGGATTCATTATTGTGGGATCCATTAATCTATCTGGAGCTGAAACCCAATTAAATTAATAACCCTAACAACATAAAATTGTGAAAAATTATTTATACTTCTTTTATTTTCCATTTAATAACCCTCTACTTATTATTGGCTTCATTTTTTCTAAAATATTTACAAATATTTACAATTCTACTTTAAGAGATTGTAGATGACTGAACATTAAAATGTACCACAAGAAATAATTGAATTATTTTAGGATTCAGACACCTTATTTTAGTAGTAATATTATATTATCTATCAATGATAATCTACATGAATATTTTACTCGAAAACAGAAATTAGGAGATTTATATATGGAAATAGGATCATTAGAATATAAAAATAAAGTATTAAAGATAGAACAGATAGATTCACTTGTTTTTAGTGGAGGGGGAGCCAAAGGTTTAGCATATGCAGGAGTTGTAGATGAGTTAGGAAAAAGAGGAATTTTAACTGAAATAAAAAAAGTTGCAGGAGCATCAGCCGGAGCTATAATTGCCCTAATATTTGGATTAGGTTACAGTCCAAAGGAAATTATAAAGATAATTAAAAATACTAACTTTGCAAAATTTTTAGATTGTAATGGTGGAGTAGATTTAAATGCAGTACTTCAAAATCCATTAAAACATCCTATAGGAGTTGCATATCTTGGTGAAAGATTAATTGCAACAGGAGCATTATGTGATGGTTTAGTTGCACGTGAATTCCTTACCGGACTAATTGAAAATAAACAGATACCAAGAAATATCAATTTTAAACAATTATATGAATATACTGGAATTGAGTTAAATATTGTATGCTGTGACGTTTCAAGGAAACAAACAATTATTCACAATCATAAAAACAGTCCTAACCTTTCAGTCCTTGATGCTGTACATGCCAGTATGAGTATTCCATTAGTATTTAAACCGGTTGACTTATATCATGATGGAACTACTGGAGTTGATGGTGGAACAACAGATAACTATCCATTAGATGCTGTTCTAAATCCATTAGGATTCATCCTAACAACCAAGGAACAAGTAATGAAAACAAGATTTACAAAAATAAAAGGTGCATTTGATTATATCATTGCAATGATTGAAATGCTTGGTGCAAGTCATAATAATGAAATATTCAGTAAACAAGAGAATATTGATCGTACCATATTTATAGATACATTAGGTATTGGGGCATTAGATTTTAATATGACATCTGAACAAATAACAGCGCTTATTGAAAGTGGACGTAAATCTGTACATGATTATTTTTCAGATAAATAAGTCGATGCATTTGTTGATGTAAATGGTAAAAATTGAAATAGTTATTCTGATGAATATTTTTCAGTATACCATTCAATAAGTTCGCTTGATATACTTATCTTGGATGGCATAGGAGTAACCTCATCAACATCGAACCATTTTGCATCTATAATTTCTTTTCCATCAACATTTATCTCACCACTTTCATAATCAGCTGTAAAAGCTATCATTAAAGAATTTGGAAATGGCCAAGGTTGACTTCCAAAGTATTTAATATTTTTAACTTTCAAACCCACTTCTTCCATAATTTCTCTTTTAACACCTTCTTCTAAGGTTTCTCCCGCTTCAATAAAACCTGCAACAAGGGCATATCTATTTTTAAGGCCGTAAGAATGTTTTGCCATGAGTATTTTCCCATTTTTTATTATGGCAATTATCACAGCTGGAGAAATACGTGTGTAATTTATAAATCCACATTCAGGACAAATTTTTGCCATTTCATCCTCTACAATTTCAGTTAAGGTACCACATTTACCACAATATTGATGATTTTTATCCCAATTTATTATTTGAATTGCTCTTCCAGCCAACAAATATAAATCTTCATCTAAAACATCATACAAACCACGTAAATCTTCAAATATCATTCCATCAAAAGCATCTGTTCCCGGTGAAACTTCAGCACAAATGCAAGGATAACCATCAAGCTTGCCAAAATAATGTGTACGTATCAAAGAAATATTCAAAATTTTTGGATCTTCTATAAAAGGAATTTTAATGTCTTTTTCAGGATTTATAAGTAATTTATCAGAGTTAAAAATGAACCAATAGGCAGGGCTGTTTTCATGGCCATGTTTAACATCAGGATTATACCGCTTGTAAATACTTTCTCTCAACATAAATAAGAATATTTAATCTGTAGATAAATAATTATCCATTGAATTAAAGATGTGTATACCATGAAAGAACTCTCTAATATTGACTCAGATAGCCTTAACAATAAAAATGATAATGTGTCTCAGAACGATAAATTGTTGATAAAAAAATTAAATAAAGAAATTGTAGAAAAAAATAATGAAATAATTCAACTTCAAAATAAATTATCAGACTCATATGAAAGAATACATGACATAATCTTTGAGAAGGATTCTCTTAAAAAACAAATAAACAACTTTGAACTCAAACAGCTAGACATACAATTTGGCAAATTTGAAGAGTTAAAAAGTGATTACAACAAACTTGAACATAGATTGAAAATTACTAAAGAACATTTAGATGAGGCTCATAATCAGATCATATTCAATACGAAGGTTATAGAAGACCTTGAAAACAGGGGTTTTATGGATTATTTACGTAAAAGATTTCCTGAAAGCTTTGTTAACTACAAGAAGAAGATATAGAAAGAAATTTTTTTATTGTATTGATTTTGTTAACAATTATTAAAAATATTAGGTAAGTCTTATTTGTTGATATTAAATTTTAATTAAAATAATTAGGATGTAACAATTCAATATTTAATTCAGATAAGATATTTTATAGATTAGATTGTTTTAAAAAAATAATAAAATAAAAGAATTATGGTAAAAAGATTTAGTACGTTTTAATTCCATTTAATATTTAAAAAATGGAAGTAAAGAAAATCCAATTAAGGACTTCCTCCAGCTCCTCCCAGGTTTGCACCTGTTTGTGCGTCTATATCAATTTCACCAACATTAGTACCATTGTCAATTACCGGTACAACATATACCTGTTTATTGTCTTCTGTTACTAAAGACGGTGTACCTGCTGTTGCATTCGATACTTCAATGTAAGTATTGGCTATTTTCATTGCTTCTGCTGATGATATTGCTGTTTTGGTGCTTGTCTTTGTTGATGTGTTACTATTTGGATTCTGTGTTGTGTTGTTAATCTGTTGAGTTTGCTGTGTTCCTAGAGTTGTTGAATTATTGGTTGTATTATTACTACTTGTGTTTCCATGAGTAGCATATACGAAACCCGATACAGCTGCTACAACTAGTACGGCAACTATGATTTTTTTCATCATATATTTTTCCCCCTTAGAATGGAAGTGATGCATATACTCCTTCTAATTTAAAGGTTTTAGTGTTCCAGTTTTTTATAACTCCAAAAGAGTTTCTGAAGCTGGTTCCATCTGCATAATGCCATTTACCGTTTACATATACTTGTGCCCATACATGACCATACCAATGTCCACTTGAAAACTTACAATATCCATGTTCATATCTTGCGGGTATTCCTGCTGCTCTCTCAAGAGCAACCATTAAGTTGGCTGTATCAGCACAGTTACCTGATCTTGAGCTTAATGTACCTAATGCACCTTTCTTTGAATTGTAGTAAAAGGCATAATTGATATGGTTTCTTACCCAATTGAAGATTTTTACAGCACTTGTGAGTTTTGATTTGGAGCCTTTGGTAATTGATTTTGCCAATGCTTTTATTTTAGGATTGGTTGACTGACAATGTGCTGAAGGTTTTAAATATGGTTTAAGTGCTGCTGGTACAGGCTGTACTTTTGGCTTAACACCAAATTTTAGTGTATATGGAGTAGCTAAGAGATTTCCTGATATATCCTTTAAACTGCCAGTATTTAATTTAACTTCATATATTTGTCCGTTAATCAGATTTTTTAAAGGATTAATTGATAATAAATTACCCTTGATGCTAATTTTAATGGGAACATGTATTCCTTTACTATTACTAAGTACTATCTTACCTGATCCAAGACTAATTTTTTCGTTAAATGTGATGATTATTGTTTTATTTGGTGCTGTTATGTGTATGTTCTTGTTGTTAACAGGACTAGTTTTAATCACCTTAGGTGGTGTTTTATCCTCACTAACCGCTTTTGTGGTAGTTGTTACTGCTGCTGTATTTGTTGTTACTGTGTTTGAAGATGTTGTAACTGGGTAATTAGTTGTTGAAATTAAATCTGTGCTCATTTTACTAGTGTTTGCACTAACTGAATTTATTGGATTTGTCACAGTAGGTGATAAATCGCTTTTAACGCTTGAATTTAGACTGCTTGTTCCGTTAACAGCTGCAGCCGATGAAACGTTAACATTCAAAATTAGAGCAAAAGCCAATAGCAAAATAACTGAGCAAATTGCTTTTCGCTTAATTTGATCGCCTCCGACGTCCAAGTTTGTCAAAAAAGATTTTTTAAAGACACTTCTTGAACTTAAACTCTAAGACTTCAACATCACTTATAAACCCTTCGGTCAAATTTCTAAAAAAAGGCAGCCTAAGGACTCTTTTATCAATTTAAGGCACTTTATGTCGATATTGAATTACCCATATATCGATAAGTCCCCTCAGTTCTTGTTTCTAAGAAATTAGGTATACTAAAACTATTTATCATTAAAAAAGCAGTATTCAAACATTTTTCAACATTGTCCCATTAGTCCGCATATAAAAAAGCAGAATTTTAAGAAGTCGTATGATCTAATTAGGTATGATATCTATCTTAATTAGATTTTAAGAGATTTTATATAGTTTTAACTAATATTACATAATTAAAAGCTGTGATTATAAATCCATCATAATCATTATTTTTTGTTGATAACAGCATATTAATTAAAATCCTAGTTAAAAATGGAAAAAAATCTAAAAATATGGTATTAATACGAATTTCAAATTTAATTGTTAGAAAAAATTGGATATATAGTTAACAAAATAATATGGGATATATTAATCCATAGGGGCTTTATTCATTGGTAAAGTTTTTCAATCTAAAAATAGAATTATTATAATATAGTTCAAGGATTATCTGTCAAATTGGTAAAAAAAATAATACATTAAACGAATAAAGTATAAAAATTTTTTTAATCTATAGATCTTCAATCCACACACTTTAGTAATAGGGAAAAAAGAAAAGTTAAAGTAATTAAACATTTATTTATAAACTTACTAATTTCACCAATACTTTTCATAATCCAACGATAGAACTACTATGAGTATAATAAATTGGTGATAGCATGATTATTTTGTATAATAAATAAACAGGGGTGCAAAAAAAATGAAAGTATTAGCAATTAATGGAAGTCCAAGAAAACAATGGAATACTGCTACCTTGCTAAACAAGGCTTTGGAAGGTGCATCTTCTAAAGGAGCTGAAACAGAACTAATTAATCTTTATGATCTTAATTTTGTAGGATGTACAAGTTGTTTTGTATGTAAATTAAAGAATGGAGAATTTTATGGGCACTGTGCATTTAAAGATGAACTGTCTCCTGTGTTAAAACATATCGAGGATGTTGATGCTTTGATACTAGGTTCACCAATATATCTTGGAACAGTAACAGGTGTAATTAGATCATTTTTAGAACGTTTAATTTTTCCTTATTTAGTCTATGATACCAATCGAACATCCCTGTTTCCTAAAAAATTACCAGTAGGATTTATTTACACAATGGGGGCTAATGAAGAATTTATAAAAGCTTTAAGCATAGACAAACATATTGAGCTGAATGAGATGTTGTTAGGTAGAATGTTCGGTTTGTCAGAATCTTTGATAGTAACAGATACTTATCAATTTGATGATTATTCAAAATATGTCAATTCTTTTGATGTAGAGGAAAAGGCAAAAAGACGCAGAGAAGTCTTCCCTAAAGATTGTGAAAAGGCCTATGAGATGGGTATGAGATTTGCTGAAAAGGTATAATTTCACCTTTAATGGTGATTAGCTATCAAACTTTTAAAACAAGTTAACAATTTTTGGAATAATGACGAATAAAAAAATTAAAATTTATTTTAATAAATTTTTTTTATTCTATCTTTTCAAAATCTTTTTTTGGTGCTCAGCAGATTGCACATATCTCAGGAGCATCTCTTTCAACAGTGTTTCCACTTATTAGTTTTCGCTTTGGCTAAAATAATAGCTTTAAATGGAGCATTAAACTTTGGTTTCATCGGAGGTCCAATATTCCCTTTACTATTTATAGGGTCATGTTTTGGTGCCATAATTCATCTAATCTTCCCCCAAATACCCATAACATTAGCCTTGGGTTGTATGATTGTTATAGTCCCCGCAGCAGTAGTACCCATCCCAGTGGCATTAGCAGCAGTTGGCATAATAGTAGTAGGAGTACCATTCACAGACTCCTTACCCATTTTCTTATCCGCATTCACTACATTCTCCATAACATATGGTTTGGGCATGGATGGCAATAATAAGAATAAAACAGATAAAAGCAATAATTAATTGGTTAAGACATTATAGTATCATATCAGGAGGTTAGATGAATCTATTCGTTAAAAATGATAGTTTCAAGTTTAAAATTGTAAAAAAAAAACTACTCCTGATGATTTTGTTCATATATTTGAATTTCCAAAAAAAATAAAAGATTTTGATTTTCTAACTGGGAATTATCTGGCTATTAGTGATACAATCCCGAGAATTATCATTACTACTATTGCCACATATAATAGCCACAGAGCGAAAGCTGGGAACAATAGCAAAATAATTAAGAAAATTATAGCAAGTCCCAGTAATGAACCACCACTAGCTTGTTGTGTCTCTACCATTTTTTTCAACTCCCCAAAATTTTTTATCTAATTATATTATTTGTTTTATCAAACATATATATTTATGATGAATAATAATGTTATAAGATGTGACAAGCTGAAAAAATTGAAAACTACAAAGAAATAAGATCTTCTTTTGTCCATACTTTCGAAATGCAACTGCCATTCTCTAAAACTTGTTCTAATGGGATCTTATCAGTTCTTAATCAATTGCAATAACATATGGTTATTATTGAAACCTATTAATCCTCAATTTTATACATCAATTTCTTGATATATCCATACTATTATTTTGAGTATGAGTATAACCATTTTAATTGAAGTAATAGTAACTCATTAAAATAGTAATTATTAGTGCCTTAGTTCGGGAAATAATAAGATATATTGAAATAATAGATTTATCAAATGAAAAAATGGAGTTTTTAATCTCAAAAAAATTAAGTTAAAAAAACTGTAAAATAACTTAAATTAAAAGTACCTAATATGTTAAATTAATATCTAACAAATGATTAACCCTTTAAATTAAATCTTTAATTTTTTTCATTAGGCCTATCTATGAATAATCCTCCATGATAAGTTATAATATTCTTAATATCATACTTTTCAAGCTTCTTAAAAGAATCTATTGTTGATTGGACTTATTTTTCAGTCATAAAAATAGTTGGTGAAATGAGATTGATTTAAAAATATGGGATAATAAAATTTCAATATATTTTTTATTAATGTATTTTAATCATGGATACTTCCCAAATTGATATGATGTGTTGGCGGAATATTCTATAATCTATTTTTTATAATAATCATATTTTGATTCTATTTTAAAGAAATTGATATTTCATTATTTTTAAATCTAGAATTTTTATAAGAAATATTTAAATATAACAATTGTTATAATAAATTAACGATTGTTATAGTTTAATTAAAGTAAATATTTTTAGTAATAAAATATAAATAATTATTATGAAAAATAAGGAGTATATAATAAATGCGGATCGGATATCTCTCAACCATATACCACACATCGTTCATTTTAAAAAGTGGAAAATTTCCCTTTGATAACCTTGAAAAAACTGATTGGATACTATTTCCAACAGGTCCGGCCATGATCAAGGCATTTAAAGATAAGGAAATAGATTTAGGATATATTGGACTTCCACCCGTCATGATAGGTATAGAAAAAGGTATGAAAATAAAATGTGTTGGTGGTGGACATATTGAGGGGACTGTAATGATTTCTGATGAAACATACCAGTCATATAATGAATTAGATGATGTTGAATCGGTTATCAAACAATTCAACAAGAAAACTATTGGAACACCAACTAAAGGTTCAATACATGATGTTATAATAAGAAGCATTTTAAAGAAAGAAAATATTTCAATCAACAATTACCCATGGGCTGATTTTATTCCAGATGCAATTCAAGATGGTGAAATAGCTGCTGGTGTTGGTACACCTTCCCTTGCAACTGTAGCATCGAAACAATTTAATACCAAAAT
>Ga0182014_10001695_pt1 | contig 29034 bp, 27 predicted proteins | sample 612S2DmetaG_FD_120489 | JGI IMG/M metagenome (GOLD analysis project Ga0182014, IMG submission 120489) | Permafrost microbial communities from Stordalen Mire, Sweden - 612S2D metaG | ecosystem: Environmental > Terrestrial > Soil > Wetlands > Permafrost | place: Sweden: Stordalen | collected... | reverse complement strand
TTTTGATGAGGAACGCGCCGTCCGGGTTGGCCCTTGAATTTCTCTTGCGCCGGCACAAAGGCCAGTTTTATCGCAAGCGATACCCCACTCTATCGCTGCTACAGGCGGCTTCAAAGCCAATGGGGCGCTGCGGCCAATGAGCACAGGCAAAGGGAGCGCCTCGATAGTGTGCCATCCTCCCGCGTCGTTAGGGCAGACGATGGAGTTCACGGCGAGATGCGCACATCGCGCAGGCGAATAGCGCCTGGGCAGGGCGAACCCAAGAGCATTCCCGTGCCTTTCACTTCTGTTCACCCTGCTGTTTCTTCTGTTCCTCTGTGAAGCGGTGGACCACAACAGGAGTGATGGAAAACCATGCCTCTGCGGTGCTCGGCGGCATCAGTTGTAGATAATGCTGCTTGATAATCGACGTGGAATTTCCAGACTCATAGGCCACCTGCGGCACGTTTTTGTTGATGGCAACGAGCGCAGAAATGCAAGTATGCCGTAGCGCGTTCTGCTTCCACTGCACGCCAGCGTCCTTGGCGATTTGTTGCTGGAGCCGGTAGAAGAGGCTGTGGCTGCCAGCCCAGACCGGTTGATGAGGCCGGATGTGTGGCTTCAGCCACTTGGCCAGCGTCTCGTGGATCGAGATGGTTCGCCTGCTGTTCGTTTTGGCGATCCCAGCTTCCAGGTTAATGACCCTGTCCGTGTCATTTTGTGTGACGAGTCGGATATTGTCCCATCCAATGCGCTCAATTTCTGCCGACCGCATTCCCGCAAAAGCGGTCAGAGCCACGCATGGAATAAACGCGTCAGGAGCGGCGGCCAGCAGCCTTTTTAGGTCGTCAGGCGAATAGGTCAGCACCGTCCCCTCCTTGACCAAGGGCAGGGTCAGGTGGTCGATTTCCGCCCAATCTTCTGGCAGACACCGCTGACGCTTGCCGAAAACCGACATGACACGAATGGCCCTTGCAAAGTTGAGTTTTCCCCGGGGGCCAACCTTCCGGTCGTTCAAAAACTCTTGGATCATCTCACGCGTGATTTGGTCAGTCATGGTATTCGGCCCGATCTCGCGCACGAAAGTTCCGCAATAGGATTTTAGCACCTGAACATATCTCGTCGAGCGGCCCTCGCTCTCCATCGTCGAAATGAAGAGGTCTTTGAGCCTGCCAAGCTGGATCGGTATATGTTTCGCCGGGCTGCTGGAAACATTCTTCCGCACGATGTCGGTCAAAAGTCCGGCCCCGCCTGCGGCGGCGCACAGATCGGCATACTGGCGGCAAATCGTCTCAAGGCTCGACCGGATGCCCGCTCGCTTCAAAACGTTCATTGCAGCCTGCCAATCGAGCTTTTCATCAGCGTCCATGTGGATTTTGCTGTCACCTTGAGCGTAAATTTCCTTGATGATGTTCTTGGCGTCAGCTTTGGCATCAGCCAGTGAACTGAAATTCTTTGGGTGACGCTCGCCATTCACTCGGTGGACGACACGGTAAAGTGTCTTGTTGCGGCACTTCATCGGGTACACTTTCCACGCGTGCCCGTGGAGGGTAACCTCAATTGCTTTCTTCTTCGATATGGGCGATTGCATGATGTTTACAAGCAAACTTGTACTGTGCCAGTACTGCAAGCCATTTTTTGAGGTGTTTCATACACCTAAAACCCTTGCTATTCATTGGTAATTCTAGCTGGCACTCGAAATAGCTCAACAACCTGTTGCGCGTGTTAAGTCGGGCTGCTTTTGGGTCGCATCGAGGCCGTGCGTAGGAATTGAGATGAGTCCAGGGGATTTGAGCCAACCCTAACGGCCACGAATTAATTGCGATCACCAGGCTCTGCCGTATTGAACCGGCCCGGAAACCGCGTCCTTATGGCCCAAGGCGCGCGCCGCCAGGCGCGACCAATGCGGTTCGCGCAGAAACTCCCGCGCCAGCAACACCATGTCCGCGCGGCCATTGCGGATACTGCTAAACGACTTCCGGCTGACTCATAAAACCCCCCCCAGCATCCCGTGACCCTCTGAATTGCAGTCAGATGCGCTACCAATCTGCGCGTCGTGATGCTCGATGGTCAGTTTTTGCGTTTCGGCGGAGTTGCCTTTCGAATACGGCAACAGACGGGTTGTGTCGCACCAAGCGTATCTGAGGGGCGTCAAAAGAGCACCGCCGTAGTCAATGGCTACGATATGTCAAATAGGTGACAGACTGGCAGCGTTGTGGCTGGCAAAAATGATATCGTGGCACAACGAGCTGGAGGAAAGCGCGTTCTGATTGACTAAGTGCTGACCACGGAATCAATTTTTCATCCCTAATTTGATACGAGGGCCTTGAGAACCACAAACGCACCCGCCCCGCACACGCGAATGTCCCGCTTGGCTGTTTCCCCGATAATGGTTCTTCCATCCAGCGTCGCGACTTGATTATTTCTGAAAGCCAGATGCAGGCCGGGCGCGATTATGGCCGCCCAATCTTTCCTGAGCGGGAACAAACGCCCTGCCTGTGCTTCGGCGCCTGTCTCCGGCTCAATCAGGAAATCGACTGTCACCGGTGGATCACCGATGCGCCAGCGCTGCCGCGTAGGCTTGCCATCTTCATTGACATCAGCGGTGAACTTGGCATTCCGCAGGCGCTCGACCACGCCCTGATACCGTTGTTCCCCCACCAGGGCAAACGCCAGCCCCAAGTCCAAATCCAGGGTGCCCACAGGAGGCGTCACGTTCTCCGGCAATCTGGTTCAGCAATCACGCCCCCGCCAATCCGGTAGCTTGCCAAGACGCTCGTTTGGTGCCATCACATGAATTGGCATTCCCATGCACAACTTGGCTCTCAGAGCGCTCCGGGGAACGAGCAGGCGCGCCAGCAACGCGTTGATGTGGCTGGCGAGTCAGCCTGCGGTCGGACGTGCGCAAGAGGATTTCCCGAGGTGAGAAACGAAGGGAAACACGCCAAATGGCTGGCCCACCCTACAGCAACTTCCAGGAGCGCGTCGAGCGCGCGGCCGAGGCAGCCTTGAAACGAAATGGCAGCGTCGGTCCGCTGGAACTGTTCCAGGAAATGAGGCTCCTGCAGCCGTGCCACGTCGAGGCCTGGCGCAAAGGCAACGAACATTACCGGGTGCTTCAGCCATGGATTCGGGTCGGACCAGAGAAGTTTCAAAAGACCATCCGCCATTTCCAGGAGTGGGTCAAACAACGCGGCTTGCGCCCAATCGAAGCCGCCCACACTCGCCGTGGGCCGGGCGGCATCGAACAACTGCACGTCACCGAAGACAGCGATCCGCAATGGGAGAAGTTTTATCGCACGTACTACACGCCGGCAGATTTGCCGGAAAAGAAGACCGCGCGGCTGGCCGCCAAATTGAACCGGCCGCCCGAGTTGATGGTTTTCGAGAAAGTGGGAGACGAGGGCAAATGAGCTTTTAATGAGCGGCACGGAGCGACTCGCCGCTCGTGCGCTAGTGCGGGAGGCGATTGACCGTGTCCTCGCGGAGTGGTCGGGGCTGTGAATTGCAAGGGGAACTGATGCCTCCGTGATGAAACTGATGGCGCATCCGAAGGGTCAGACTGTATGATTCGCTCGCCATGTCACATACCCTGGCCTTATCCCCCGGCGGACATTTGTTTGTCGAGCCGGATGAACAGGCTGAGCCAAAACTCAGTCAGGCCACCGCGTTGCGTCTGAGCGAGGGCTTTGCCGCGTCGCCAGCCCGCGGTTTGGAGATGCTGGCATCCGGGTTCCTGCACGAACCCCTGCCACCGCCGTTCGTTTTCTGGCGCGGGCTGGCGCAGCGGCTTTTCACCGCGCTCTGCCACCAACCGAACCTGGAAAACGCGTCCACCATATCCATCTCCAAGCTTTCCGAAGTAGAATGGTCCGCGTTGGCAGACTCGGCACCACCGGTGAAGGGCCTGGAATATTTGAATGGCGCCGTGCTGGCAAGGTTGTGGGATGAGCTGGAGGCACATGTTCGCGCGGCCATAACTCAAACTTCTGGCGGGGCCGCCGCGTATTTGAAAAGCTGCAACCCGGTTTGGAATACCGTTGGACGCGTCACGTTCCATCTGGCCGAGAACAAGCGGAACCCGGCTTACCCGTTTGCGTTCCTGGCCACTTATACTCACGGTGTCTCCGGGCAAGGCAAGGCCCAGCATCTGCCGCTGGGCCGTGCCCTGGAGGAGTACGCCGGGGCCAAGAACCGCGCTGCGCTGGGCGCGCTGTTGACGCCGGTGCAACGCGCGGCGGAGCAAAGCAAACTGGCCCGTGAATTGCTGGACTCGCGCGCCATCTTTCATCCCCAAGTGTGGCGGCCCGAACAGGCCTTTTCGTTTTTGCAGAACATCCCTCTGTTCGAGCAATGCGGCTTGGTGGTGCGGATTCCGGATTGGTGGAAGGCAGGCCGGCCACCCAGGCCCCAGGTAACCGTGCGCATTGGCGAAGCAAAAGGAAACCTGCTCGGCAAGGACAGCTTGCTGGATTTCAATGTGCAACTGTCGGTGGAGGGCGAAGCGCTCACCGAATCGGAACTCAAAGCCATACTGCAATCCGCCAGCGGCCTCGTATTGCTCAAGGGTAAATGGGTCGAAGTGGACCGGGTCAAACTCCAGGAAGTCCTCGACCACTGGAAGAAAGTTCAAGCTGACGCGGGCTCTGGAGGACTGTCATTGCTGGAAGGTCTGCGGTTGCTTTCCGGCTTCGATGCCGCACAGGCCGGCGAACCGGAAGCAGAAGCGGCCCGCGCCACCTGGTCAAACGTCGTGGCGGGAGGCGCGCTCAAAAAACTGCTCGAGCAGATGCAGCAGCCGGAAATCTCCACGGAGTCGGACCCTGCCCAGGAATTGCACGCGACCCTGCGTCCGTATCAGCGCCAAGGCGCGCATTGGCTCTGGTTTATGAACCGTCTGGGGCTGGGAGCCTGTCTGGCCGATGACATGGGGCTTGGCAAAACCATTCAGGTGATTTCGCTGCTGCTGGTCCTCAAACGCCGGCGCGGCCAAACTACAGCCTCTCCGGACGATGGCGGCCCCAGCCTACTGATCGTCCCAGCCTCGCTCATCGCCAATTGGAAAGCGGAAATCCAGAGATTTGCGCCTACGCTTTCGGTCTTTTACGCCCATCCGTCGGAGACACCCAACGACGTTCTCGCCGCCGCCGCAAATTCCCCCTCCAAATCACTGGAAAGTAAAGACCTCGTTATCACCAGTTACTCGATGGCCATGCGATTGGCCTGGCTCAAGGAAGTCCATTGGAATCTGGCCATCCTCGATGAAGCCCAGGCAATCAAAAATCCGGGCGCGCGCCAAAGCCGCGCCGTGAAGGCATTTCACAGCCGCCACCGGATTGCCCTCAGCGGCACACCGATCGAGAACCGGCTTTCGGATTTGTGGTCGCTCTTCGATTTTCTTTGCCCCGGCCTGCTTGGCGGCGCCAGGGAATTTGCCTCGTTCCTCAAGAACCGTTCCCAAACTGACCAAAACCAGTTCGCGCCTCTGCGCCGGCTGGTGCGGCCCTACATTCTGCGGCGGTTGAAGACGGACAAACGCATCATCACCGACTTGCCGGACAAGACGGAAATGACGGCATTCTGTCCGCTGACCCGGTGCCAGGCCGCGCTCTATCAGCAAGCGGTGGGGGAATTGGCTGAACGGTTAGAGGCGCCGGAGGTGGAAGGCATCCAGCGCCGCGGCATAATTCTCGCGTTTCTCACCCGGTTCAAACAAATCTGCAATCACCCTTCACAATGGCTGGGTGATGGGAATTATGCACCCGCCGACAGCGGCAAATTCAATCGGTTGCGGGAGTTGTGCGAGGAAGTGGCTTCACGCCAAGAGAAGGTCCTCGTCTTTACCCAATACCGTGAAATGACTGACCCGCTGGCCAGACACTTGGCGGGAGTCTTCGGCCAAGCCGGCCTCATCCTCCACGGCGGAGTTCCTGTCGGCAAGCGCAAGGAATTGGTCGATTCCTTCCAACGCGACGGTGGGCCGCCATTTTTTGTGCTTTCCCTCAAGGCTGGCGGCACCGGTCTCAACCTCACGGCGGCTTCCCATGTCATTCATTTTGACCGCTGGTGGAATCCGGCAGTGGAAAATCAGGCGACCGACCGCGCATTCCGCATTGGCCAGAAACGAAACGTCACGGTCCATAAATTCACTTGCCGCGGCACTTTGGAGGAGCGCATTCATGAGGTCATTGCCAGCAAAAGCGCCCTGGCCGATGATGTGCTTGGTGAAGGCGGTGAGCGGTTGTTGACGGAAATGAACAATTCCGAGTTGCTCCGGTTTGTGGCCTTGGATATAAACGCCGCCAGCGAAGTCTAATCGCTTCGAGATAATCCAATCTTCAAATAACAGAATATGAGTTGGTCATACGGATGGCGTCCTTACGTGCCTGTCGCGGAACGGCGGGCTAAAGCAGCGCGCGAAACTGCAAAACTGGCCAAGAAGACCGGCAGGGCAGCTTCGCCCGTCGTGTTGGATGGGCGCAAGATTGCCGGCACCTTTTGGGGCAAGGCCTGGTGCGACAACCTCGAGGCCTACAGCGACTATGCCAATCGGCTCCCCCGCGGACGCACCTATGTGCGCAACGGTTCGGTGGTTGATTTGCAGATCAGCAAAGGCAACGTGTCCGCGCTGGTTTCCGGCTCGGAGCTTTACCGGATCGAAATCAAGATCAAACCCCTGGCGCCGGGTCTTTGGAAGTCCATCCAAACCGAGTGCGCCGGCAAGATTGATTCCCTGATCGAATTGCTCCAGGGCAAACTTTCCTCCGCTGTCATGCAGATCGTGACCCGCCCCGAAAAGGGCTTGTTTCCAACGCCGAAGGAAATTGACCTGGATTGTTCCTGCCCGGACTGGGCTGATTTGTGCAAACATGTCGCTGCGTCCCTTTACGGTGTGGGCGCCAAGCTCGACCAAAATCCTGCCCTGCTTTTCCTGCTTCGGGGCGTGGATCCCGCCGACCTGATCAGCAAAGCATCCGCCGCCGAAGCCGTGCGCCAGACCGCTGCAACCACGGACGGCGCTCCCGTCATGAGCGAAACCGAGGTGGCCGACATTTTTGGGATCGAACTTGCCCCGGCATCCGCAGTTTCCTTGCCAGCGGTTGATCTTTCCGCCGCGGCCCCGACTCGAGTTCCGGCTTCAACACGAGCACCCCAGCGGAAATCTACAGGGAAACGAAAAATCCTGAGAAGGTTGAGTCCGGCAGCGCGTGCCCGGATCGCCGCCGCTGCCAAGGCACGATGGACGAAATCGTCACGAATGCCCAAGTAGAAAGCCGCTAATAAATGAGCGGCTGGATTGGCACGGCTGCTCTGAGTTTGCAGGACCGTGAGCGTGGACTTCTGCGAATCAATGATTGACATGGATTGGGAGGGCGAATTGATGAATCACGTTATTGAGGAACTGGCGCCCAAAGAATCGAAACGATGCCGAGGAAAATGACGGGATCGGTGGGGCCGGCTAAAAATGCCGAGTTGTGGTGGAGTTGTAGCGAAGTTATGTGGACTTTATAGGCCAACAAATGGCAAAAAGCGGAACCAAGGCTAGACAATCTCCTGAATCGCTTTTAAGCGAATAATCTGCAAGCCGTTGATTCCCTGTTAGTTACAGGATCACAATCGGAATAGATGGTCGGGGCGGTGAGATTTGAACTCACGACCTTCTGAACCCCATTCAGCAGTTCTTCCCTCTGGATACTATGGCATGAGCGGCTCGCTGCCGCTCGCTGCACGGCGTTGCTGAATTACCTCAGGTGTGCTCAAACCCCGCCGTGATCGCCTCATTTTTCACTTCCAGGCATACAAATAAATGCTCGCCTGAACTATTTCCGTTTCGGTCGGTTTTCACGGTGAACTAGAGCGGCCAAAATGGAGTCCAGAACCTGATCGAGACGCTTGCCTGCGTCTTCCGCCAAGAACCGCAATACAAAATAACCATTTTGTTGCAGCAGGGCGTCCTTCCGCCGGTCCCGCCGATACGCTTCAGCGTCAGCCAAATGCTGTGCGCCATCCAATTCAATAGCCACCCCGGTTTCCGCACATAACAGGTCCACCTCCATCTTGCCATTGCCATCAAATGAAATCGGCAACTCCGCATTGAGGCGAAAACGACCGGTCGTTGCTGGCAAGGTCTGCAGGCGGCGAAAAAGAAAGGCTTCGCTGGCGCTCCGGGCGCGAGCTTCTCCCTCGGCGTTGGCGCCAGGAGTCCGTGCCACATGAACGAAAAGATGCGCCAGGGGAACGTCCACTCCGTCGCGGATGAGTCGGCGAACGCTGGCGGCATAGTCCTTTTTCCATTCAGGATCAATCGGAAGAGGGACTTCCGATGGCCAGCCAGGGAGAGCGCTGCCAGGCAACAGGATGGTGTAGCCGAGCGATTCATATCCACGGCACCGTCTGTCGAACATTCTGGAAAGCATCGGAACGTTCAGGTCAGCGTAGTCATAGACGCGCACCTCACGTTTGCCCTCGTGCAGACGATGAAGCCGCCCCACGTACTGGGCAACGGTTCCCCGCCACGAAACCGGCAACGCCAGGAACAACGAGTCCAACCTGGGATCGTCGAAGCCTTCACCTATGTAGCCGCCGGTGGCCAGAACCGCCCGCCCTGCAGTCTCGGGAATCTGTGCCAATTGCGCGAGGGCGGCGGCCAGCACCTTCTTGGTTTGGCCTCCCTGCAACCGAATCAAGTGCGGAACAACCGGGGACAGCAATTGAGCCAGACGATCCAGGTGCTCTCTTCGTTCGGTGAGCACGAGAGGGGATCGCCCCTCCTTAAGGGCATTCACGACATCGGCGCAGATCAATTGGTTTCTCTTGTCATTACTCCACAATGCCGCGTACAACTTTTGGAATTCCACGCGCGGATCGGGATCGCATGCCTCCGCTCGAAAGTCTGTCGGACGGACCAGGACATGATGATTAAATGGCCGCGCCGCCGCCTGGGTTTTCGCGTCCACGCGATGTCGAACGGGGCCGCACTGCATGAAAATGATAGGGTGGTGCCCATCCTTGCGAGTCACCGTGGCGGACAAGCCAGTGATGAATTTCGCTTTAGCACGGCGGACAGCGAGTTCAAAGCTCCGAGCTGAAATATGGTGGCACTCATCCACAATCAGATGGCCGTAATCGGCAACGCGATCATCCACCGCCTCTTTGCGAACCAGGCTCTGCAAGAGAGCCACATCCAGGGTGCCGGTCAGCGTTTTGCGGCCTCCGCCCAAACGGCCGATTGCCTTTGGAGGCAGATTCAGAAATGAGGACAATCGCTCGATCCATTGTTCCAGAAGTTGCTGCCGGTGGACCAAAATCAGCGTGTTGACGCCGCGTTGGGCAATGAGCCAGGCCGCAACCACCGTCTTGCCAAATGCCGTGGTTGCTGCCAGAACACCCGTGTCCTGCGTGAGCAACGCCTCAGCCGCTGCCTGCTGATCGGGCCGCAACGTGCCATGAAAAGCCACTCTCAAAGGCACGCCAACGTATCGCTCATCACGGAGAACGGGTTTAATCTTGAGTCCTGCAAGCGTTTCCATGACGTCATCCAGGCACCCTCGTGGCAGCGCGAAATGCTTCGGATGATCCTCGGCGCAAGAAACGATTCTTGGCTTGTCGAAAGCCGGCAGGCGCATGGCTTGCGCTCGGTAGAATTCGGGATTTTGAAATGCGGCCAAACGCAACAATCGGTTGCGCAGCCCGGGCACGAGCTTGTCTTTGGCGATATAGATTTGGTCTCCGAGGATTATCTCAAGATTGTCCGGAAAAGGCCCGGCGATAAGCGGTTCCTTTCGGCGACGCGATGGGGGTGCCGTCCAGGGATTGTCATCATCCTCATCCGCCAGGGCCATGCGCACCCCGATAATCCGTCCCTTGGATTCCGCGTCGCGCACCAGAGCCTCGACTTGCGCCCGGCTCATTCGCCGCGCTGCGGCCAGGAACGCCCATTGATCGGCGTGCGGAGTGAATGTTTCGTCAAGAAAAACAGTGTTGCCGCGCTGCCGGGCCAGCTTCTGGAGGGGCAGCGCGATCAGGTTTCCGAACCCGCCTTTGGGCAATGTGTCCTGATTGGGAAATAGCCGGTCGTAAGAATCAAAACCAACTTCCGGCCGGCGCTCCATCGTCTCGGTGAGAATGTGTGAACCAAGTTTGCGCGCCAGGCTGGCGGGAATGGCCTCTTCAAAAAAAAACCACACATGGCCGCCATTGCCAGATCGCGAGCGTTCCAAGACAGCCGGCACCTCAAGGCGCCGGCATGTTTCGAGAAACGCCGCCGCATCCTGCTGCCAATTCTCGTCGTCGAAATCCACAGCCAGGAAAAAGCAAGTTTCGTCCTGCAACATGGCATAGATACCCATGACAAAATCCAGGCCCCGATCGTCCCGGCCCGAAAGATGCCGGCCAATCACTTCGTCGGTGATCTGAAGAAATCGGCGATTGGGACAATCCGCGCATTTGATCCGCGGCTTTTCACATATCCCGCGAACCCATTCATTGGCGCAGGCAGGCGCATACCCGGATTTGCCGGTCTTTCGGCTCTCGAAACGGCGCGGATAGATATCCTCCCGGCCGCGGAACAGGGATCGAAACAACTTTATCTTGGCAGCCGGTGGAGACTGGTTTGTAACCGTGAGGCCGGTTTGCCCTGATTCGTCCGCTGTCCGCGCATAAGGCCGCGTCTGGCTGCCAAGGCTTCGGAGAGTCGTTTCCACGCGGCGACTATAAGACAACCACGATGACGCTGGCGAATTCCTTTTTCGCGGTCCACATGTCCGGAGCCAACTCTCCCTCAGCCAAAAAGCCCAAACATGTCTTCCAATGAAAGATGGCGCAGGCCGGATTTTTTCAATAGAAGGGGACGACGGGTGAACAGAATGCGTCCCAGCGTGGCATTCGCAGGATTTGGGTATTTTCCGACTTTAGCCTCGAGTTCTGAAACCAAAGCCGGAGTCGAAGTGACGGCTCCCCACTTGCATTCCCCGAGGTCAACCCAGTTATCGCTACGGATGCCAACGACATCAATTTGCAGCTCTTTATTCCGCCAATACTCTCCCACCTGCGTGGAGACATTGGCGGCCTCTTTCAAATAAAGCTGGGCCAGAGCTTCCCGGCAGAGTCGCTCAAAACACGCCCCGTAAAACGAGTCCAACTGGGGCGCAATCAAGGCTTCGAAAGCCGCGTTCGGATTTTCACGAATGCGCGAAAGATTGGGGAAGACGAATCTATACCAAAACCGGAGCAAAGCATCCTTCAAACTGTACCGCACGTCTTTCGGTGAAGGCTTTCTTTGGGTCAGAGGGAATTCCCGGTCCACATAACCAATGTCCATGAGTGTTCCAAGTTGATAGGTGATGGCGCGCGGATCCAACCCAAGCGATTTGCCAATGTCCCGCAACGATTGGCGGCCGGCCGCCAGCACATCCAACACCGCTTGAAACTTTTGCAGCCCTTGCAACTCCTCCCGGAGAAGAAACTCGGGCTCGCGTGAAAGGGGTGCGAACTCATTCAGGAACGTGCCGCAGATGTTTTGCGCCACGGAAAGGTTTTCCTTGAAGGCCAGAAGATAGAGCGGAACCCCGCCTGTTATGAAATAAACGCGCGCCTGGTCTTCGCGGGAATACCCAGGATGAAATCTTGCGGACTCCGTGAATTTGAAAGGCTGGAGTTGGATCTGCGCGGTGCGCCGGCCCCCGAGCGGCTGTTTGCTGCCCAGGACTTCCCGTTCCATGAAACTGACGTAAGAACCGGCGATAATCAACATGACCTTGCCGGTGTGCTGCCATTCCCGGTCCCACAATTCCTGCAGAACCGAGGGCAGGCTGCGATCCTGCTCAACGCTCCATTGGAATTCATCCAGAACCAGGATCAATTTCCGCGGTTTGGTCCAGGCGCGAACCGTCTCTGAAAGCGCGGTCTTCCAATCGGCAATCGCGGTCTTGCCCAGCAATGGCATCCCGAGCGCGTTGGCCGCGGTGACCAGGAACTCATGGATTTGCAGTGAAGTTGGGGCTTGTTTTCCCACAAAATAGATGCCCGGACGGTCCCCCTTGAAATGGAGGATCAGTTCACTCTTGCCGACGCGCCGACGACCGTAAATAGGAATCAGGTTGGATTCCGGCAGCAAATACTGTTTTTCGAGAGCATCCAACTCGCGCTCGCGGCCCACGAAATGCCATTTGTTCATGGCTTAATTGTGTCATCCAACTGGAGTTTGTCAAACTCGATTTGGACGAACTCGGTTTTGATAATCTGGAGATGCCAACGGCCGAAAGTGGGGAAACCAGCAAAACATCGAGGCGGCATCTTGGCTTGTGAATCTTGCCGCGCGCCTGCGTGAAAACGGATATTAGCGGAGAAAAGCGTCGAATAGCGTATATTGCAAGGACTTACGACGAATTCCACAGCCGCAGCGTGGTGGATCGAGGTTCAGTGAGAACCTGGGGCAAAAAAGGCCGTAAGACAGTGGTTGCGTGAAAAAACCGCTCCCTTGAAACCGTGTTGCAACGGCGTTGAAAAGGCAGTGCAACGTCATAGAAGTTTCCCCTGTTTTGGAGTTTCGGTTTTCCGCCGCACCCGACGCCCTGGGGAGGCCAGGCGTTGCGCCAGGGCCATCGCCTCAATCGGATCCGGCGCCACAGTGGCGGCCGTTGCGCGCCGCAAGCCCAACAGCGCGTGCTCGGCCAGGTTCCGGGCCGACTTGGCCTCGGCGTAGTAATCCTCCCAGTGATGCTTGAAATGCCCTTGGATGCGCTTCATCAAATAGAACTGCCAGTGGCGGACATGGCCGGTATCCCCGTGGGCTTTGATCGTGTCAAAAATGCCCATCAGAATCGCCTTGTAGCGCTCCCCCGTTATGGTGAACCCCTTCCCGTAAATGAATCTCGCCGGCCAAAGCACCACGGTCTTTTTCGTGAAGTGGTAATGGTCCTTGAACCATTCCTAGTCGGTCAAATCCGGGCAGAACTGATTGCGGATCACGCGCATCAGATCAGCGACAATCTCATCAGCCAGTTGCTGTTTTGGCCTTTCCACAAGCATAACGTTTGGGCGTTTCACGATCCTATTTCCTCCCGATCTTCCTCCGCTTTCCTCATCATCTCCAACTCCGTGTTCGCCCGCAAAAACGCCCACGCCAGCTTCCGATCCGCCAGCCGCCAGAAAAATACCGCCCGCGCATTCGCCGATTCCGCCCGGCTTGTGCGGTGCATCCCCCAATCCTTGACCAGGACCCCGACCGTCGCCAGCCGGTGATACGTGCTTCCCTTGCAGGCTGAATCTGATTTCATCAATGGGTAGTCCACCTCATCCGGCCAGACCCCACCTTCTCCCGACGCCAGCGCGCGCCGCACAATCGCCACCGCCAGGTCGGTCATCAATCCAGGCTTGAACGCCATTTGCAAATGCAGCCCGCGCTCCCGCTCCTCATTCACCTCAATTGTGCCGGCATCGTTCATGGCCACGTTCAATGGGATTTTGGAAATTGGCGCACGCGCAGATCAAGGGGCCATTCCGCGATGTTCCCGCCTTTCGGATCGCTGAATATCTGATCCCATCGCGCCTCAATGTCAGCGGCGGACCATTGCGGATCCCGCCCAAGCTGTTTCACGAAGCACGGCACGCCAACGACCCGGCACTGGCCAATAATGTCCCGGATCCAATCCACATCACACGGGCGCGCGTGCGGGCCGCTCTCACCGCCGATGATGACCCAATGAACCATTGGTCTTCCGCCGCAATCCAAAAGATCGGCGCCACAGTCAATGGCTCCCAAGAGCGGCTCAAGCGAAACAAAACGACGGATTGCAGGAATCCGCACGAAGCTCAAATAGCGCGCCTCCCAGAATTCCTGGTTCTCAGCAGAGATGCCGATTGAGACATTTTGCGGGGGCTTGCCGTCCAAGCCCCGCTCTGGACTTGCGGCTTCCAACCACGATCCAAGCCAACTGCCGAAGACAGACCGTGCGCCGCCGGCGTGCATCCACGCCTTGTCGTGATGTTCCATTGCCGCGCAGATGCGATCCCGCCAATTCTCCGGCCGCTTCGTCAACAGCAGCCAGTCAAGATGCGGCGTCTGGTGAATGACCTGGAGAAAATCAGCCAGCCAGTCAATCGGCACCTCTTCATCCAGCCAGTCACAAAGACTGGGAAAAATGCGAGGCCGGGCCGCTCCATGATGCACGGCGCCGCTCTCAATCTGCTCCGCATTCCATCGCGCCGGGGCCTTCCCATAAGCCTCAGAGGTCCGGTGTCGAGGAACTCCTTTCCCCCAATACTTTTCCCAGCGCCACGTCGCATAACAATATGCGCAACCCGGGGAAACCTTCGTGCATCCGATCCACGGATTCCAGGTCGAGTCGGCCCATTGGATTTTTGTTTCCTCGCTCATCAAAATGGCATCCCCCCTTCCTCCATTCCTCCGGCCAGCACCGGCCCGGCCGCCTCGCCTTCGTCAATCTCCGCCGCCTTGCCGGCATCGTGATCCTCCCGTGCGGCCTCCAGTTGATCCTTGATGCACCGATCCAGCATCTGCACCACATTCAGCAATTCGACCGTGGCAAGATCCTCGATCACCCGTATCCCGCTGATGATCTTGAACCGTTCCCTCAACAACTTCTGGAGGGCCGGGCCATAGGCCAGGCTCTCCAGTTCGCTAATCTGCTCGCCAATGCGATGCAGATAGCGCCGGCGCTGGCCCGCCGTGTCCCTGGTCTCAACCTTCCCGCCGCCCTTGACCTTGCGCACAAAGAATCCCAAATCCTCCTGCTCAGTCACGAGCTTGTCGGAAAGCAACAAAAGCAGACCCTTCAAGTCATCGTAATCGTCGGTCATCCCCACGTCCTTGATGCTCGCGAACCCCAAGGCGGAAAGAACCTCATGCCGCCGCGCTTCCGACTCTGCCGCCGCCCAGCGCTGGCATCGCATCACCAGCCCCCAGCGCCACCAGAAAGCCTTCACCTGGTCCTCGGACATCTTCCAATCCTTATACGGTTTTGCGTGCGGTTTTTTCATATTCAGAATCGGTTGCGGAACGCCGCGTATTTGCGAGCCATGCGGCCATCCGCATTCTTGCATTGCTCCCGGAAATGGTTCAGTTCCCGCTCCACCTGGCTATCGCTGAATATCAGCGCCGCGCCAACAGCATCAACCGTCATTTTCAAGTCATCCACAGCCACGCGGAACACGCAGGCCCTGGCGCTGACAATCGAACCCTCATTCGCCCGGCGATTGAGTAAAATCCTCCGGTCAATCCCAAAATGCCTTTCCGCCGCCTTGATGATTTTCTCCAGGGAAGGCAGTGCCGGCGCGGGCGCTGGGATACTGTCTTTTTGAACAGTATCCGCAGCCTCGGCCATGGCCGTGTGCGGCGCCGCGCTGGGCGCTTTCGGCGCCATCTTCGCCTCCTCTTTAATCGGCAATTTGAAGATCTCCGCGACCTTCTTAATGCGCGTCTCCTGGAGCTTGCGGAAGTGTTCAACCCCTTCCTGCCCCACCTCCAGCTTCGTCACCTTGGCCCGGGTCGCCGTCAAGGCCGGCGTGCTGATCGCCTGGGAATACGTGGATTCCAATGGCCGCGGGGAGATCCTCTTGCCCGAACAGGTCATTCAGACCAAGTGCTGGAATCCTTATGACGAATGGCGCGGCCTGGCCGAACTCAAATCCGCCCATGACGCCGCCGAGGCCGATTACATGGCGGGAAAGTTCAACCTGAATCTCATGCGCCAGAATGGCGACCAAGGCGTCTATGTCATCGCGAAAAACGGCATCCCGGATGAAACGCAGCGGCAGCAGATCATTGACCAGATTCGCGAAAAGCGCGAACTCCAGCAGCGCGGCATCTATCGCCCTTGCTTCTTGACAGGTGACATGAGCATTGAGGATCCCAAAATCCGCACGCCCGATGCCGCCTTCATTTCCATCCGGCTGGAGAACCGGCACGAAGTGTTCATCGCGTTCGGCGTGCCGCCCTCCATGGCCGATGTCAAAGCCAGCTACTCCATCGGCTCGGCTTCCGACTGGTATATGCTCATCACGGAAACCTGCATTCCCATCGGCCAGAAAATCTGCGGAGCGATTGACCGCGTCCTCTACAACCAGACCGGCAAGACGGTCAGCGCCAACTTCAACTGGGATGAACATCCCGTCATGCAGGCCGTCCGACGCGAGCGCGCCGACACCGCCGTCAAGTATTTCGCCATCGGCGTCCCGTTGAAAACCCTCAACGACTATCTCAACCTCGAACTGCCGCCATGCCCCAACTGGGACAAAGGCTACCTCCCATTCAACCTGGCTGCCATCGGCGGCGATGATGGCAAGACGCCGGCGCCGGCGCCCGCCCAGGATCCCGATCTCGCCGAGCAACCCGCGCCTGTCGAAGATGCCATCAACCGCCTCAAGGAATTGCTCGGCCCTGAGACCCAGATGCGCCGCCTCCTCACCGCGCCGGCCGATTCTTCATCCGTGCAATCCGTGTCATCCGTGGTTTTCCAAAAATCGCGACCGCCCGCTGAAATCGCCCAATGGAGCGAGCACATGGCCCAGCGCAAACCCTACGTCAAAAAATTCCAGGCCGCCTTCAATAAAGCCCTCTTCGCCGCCCGCGTCGAAGTCCTGGCGAAATTGGAGCGCCACGCGAAGTCCATCCCATCACTCCAAAATTCCACCACTCCAATTCCCCGTTCCGTCGCCTCCGACTTCCTTTTCAATCTCCACGATTTCACCGGCAAACTCTTCGCCGCCGTCCGCCCGCCCACCGAGCAAAGCTTCCTCGCCGCCGGCAACGCCGTCATGAAGGAAGCCGGCCGCGATCCCTGGACCTGCGCCCCGGAGCGCGTCCTCCAGTTTGTCAAACAGCGCCAGAACATGCTCAACGATGTGCCGGAGGAAATCTTTGCCGAAATCCAGGGAAGCATCCAGGCCGGTATTGATGCCGGCGATCCGATCAAAACCATTGCCGACGCCGTCCGCGCCAAGTTCAGCGAGATTTCCAGCGGCCGCGCCAAGACCATCGCCATCACCGAGACCGGCGCCGCCTGGGGGACCGCCCGCAATGAAGCCATGACGGAAGTCGGCGGCAATAAAAAGTGGCTCACCAGCGGCAATGCCAACGTCCGCGAAGCCCATGCGGAGGCCAACGGTCAGGTCGTCCCGGTGGACGAAGCGTTCAGCGTCGGCGGCGAAGACCTCCGTTACCCATGCGATCCCGACGGCTCCCCTGAAAATGTCATCAATTGCCATTGTGTCTCCATCATGACCTCCGAAACCCCCACCCAAGATGAATAACCAGACCCCTCTTCGCCGTATCATCCATCCCACCGTCAAGATCATTGACGCCGCCCAGGGCATCTGTGATTACGTCGCCTCCGACGAAACCGTGGATTCCTATCGCGAAGTCATCAAGGCCGATGGATGGCGCTTCACCAATTTCAAGAAAAACTCGCCGTTCGTTGACAGCCACAATTACGAGACGGTCGGGAACCTCCTCGGCAAAGTCGTGGACTTCGAGGTCAAGGATGGCCAGCTCATCGAGCGCGTCCAATGGGCCATTGACGTGCCGGAAAACAAGCTCGCCGCCCTCGGTTGGAAGATGACCGTCGCGGGCTACTTGAAGGCCGTCTCCGTTGGCTTCTGGCCCACGCGCTACATCACGCCCAGCGGCAGCGATGAGTGGCATGCCCTTATGGAAGACATGGACCTCGAAGATAATCCGCCCCGCTGCGTCTATCTCGAACAGGAGCAAATCGAACTCAGCGCCTGCGTCATCGGCGCCAACCCCAACGCCCTGGCCAAGGCCTATCATGCCAAGGCCATCACCGAAGCCGAACTCGATTTCGCCGCCGCGCAGCTCCTGGAAACCTGGCGCAAAGCCTACCGCGCCGAGATCACCGAAGCCGAACTCGATTTCGCCGCCGCGCAGTACGCGCAGCGCACGCTTTCCCAGCCAGCCCGCGAACCCGCCCCCGACTCTGCCGATCCTGCTCTTGAGTCCTGGGCTTTGGAGCAGGCGCGCCAAACGCTGCTGCGGAAAATCCACAAATTGACCCAATAATTAACAATGAAGACATTTGCCACAGAAGCCGAGTTCCGCCAGGCCGTCATGGAAGGCGTGGACGGAATCGGCACCCAACTCACCCAGCACAAAACCGCCGTCGCCACGCTCCTGGAAGATCACAAGCGCCTCGACGCCGACACCAAAAAGAGCTTTGACGACCTGCGCAAAGCCATGAACGACTCCACTCTTGCCGCGGCCGCCCTGAGCAAGATCAACGCGCAATTGCGCCAGGAAGCTGTCAGCGCCGGCATGGACCCCCTGCAAAAACTGATCTCCGATCCCCGCAAGCGCGGCATCATCAACCTGGTCTCCCGCCAGTTAATGAATGATGACGGCGCTTACAATCAGCAGATCACCGCGATTGGCAAGGCCATCGGCGAAGACACGTCTCCCGGTTCCACCTTGATCATCGCCCAATTGTTCAAGGAGATCTACGACACCCTCGCGGAATACGGCGCCTGGTCCAAGCTCGGCGTCCGCCGCGTTGGCACCAAGGTCACCAACTTCCCCGTCAAGACAGCCCGCGTCACCGCCGGCTGGCTCACAACGGAAGCGTCCCCCATCCCCGATTCCACCTCGGAAGCCGGCGGCACCATCATCCTCACCGTCTTGCCGAACGCCGTCCTGCTCAATGTGAGCAAGCAATTGATCGAGGACGCCGAGTTCGATGTCAGCCAGATCGTGATGACTGACTTCCAGGAAGCCTGGAATCTCGGCCTGGACACGGCCGCTTTCGTCGGCACCGGCGCCGGCGGCGCCGTGGACGGCAACTTCACCGGCCTCTTCAACGGCGCCACCGCCGTTAGCGCCGCCCAGGGAAACACCACGGTCGAAGCGATGAGCTACAACGATTTCCTGAAAGTCCTGGAATCCGTCGCGCCCATCGTCTTGACACGCAAGCCGCGCTGGTTCATGCACCCGCAAATGCTGGCGCGCGCCCTGGCCATCCGCGACAACAACGGCCGCCCAATCTTCCTTGGCGCGCTCGATGCTCCCAGCTACGGCGCCATCGGCACGATCCTCGGCTACCCGGTCGAGCCGGTCTTCGTCGCGCCCAACACTAACGGCGCGGGCAAACAGGTCGCCACATTCGGCGATGTCAACACTCAGGTCGTCGCCGTCCGCGATGACTTCGTGTTCGAATCCAGCGATCACTATCGCTGGAACACCCTGGAGCGGTCCTTCCGTGCCTACGGCCGCGCCGCAACCGCAACCCGCCTGGCCAACGGCGCCGCCACCCTCAGCACCGCCGCGAACTAACCCGTCCGGTCAATAACAAATAACAAATTCTCAATCACAAATTCTCAATTAAACCTATGAAAAAACTCTTCCCCTCCATCCTCCTCGCCGCCGCCCCCTCCGATGGCAACGGCGCCAAACCCGAGGACATCCTCGCCGAAAACGCCAGCCTCAAAAAGGAACTGGCCGATCTCAAAGCCACCCAGGCCACCGCCCGCGTCGAGGCCAAAGATCACGACACGCGCAATGCCCTCAACGCCCCCACCATCCCCGTCCGCGCCAAGATCGCCATCCGGCGCCACGGCGTGGACCTCAAGGCCGGCGGCCAGGGCAAAGTCAGCCCCCACCAGTTCGACCTCCTCAAGGACGTCCTGGAGAAAGTCACCGACAAGGTCGCCCTCATCGCGCTCCTGCTCGGCTTGTGCATTCTGCATTCTACATTCTGCATTAGCGCCCAAGCGCAGATCATCACCAACCTTGGCGTCGGCGACGCCGTGGCCAACCCCGGCGACTACGGCCTCGCGCCCGGCACCTATCTGTCCGGCTCCAACGCCTGCCCGGCCCTGGCCTATAAAGGCGCCACCCTGCCGCTCACCAACGCCATCCCGCTCAACTCCACCAACGTGGTTTGCGGCACCAACTCCCTGGGCGGCCCAGGCTCGGATTGCATCCTCAACTTGACACACTACGACGAGGTGGTCGTTTTCACTGCGTTCAACTCCACCAATACCGGTCAATGCACGAACTACACGTTCTGGGGAGCGAGCGCCGATGGGAACACCTTCACCCCCACCAACACGCCGTTCCTGACCCTGACCAACATCGTCCCGGCTGGCATCTCGAACTGTGTGGCTACTGTGTTGATACCAAGGACCACGCTCGGTTCCATTGGTTACATCCAACTGCAGGCCATTGGTGTCCAGGGCACCAACAGCGTCACCAACTTCCAGGTCCTGCCCTACGTCAAGTCCCGGCGCAGCGGCTAGTCAACAATCTTGGGGCGCGCCCCATACCGCGCCCCATCCCACGGCGCGGCCGGGTTTTTGGTTTTCCCGGCCGCGCCAATTTGAAAGAGATAAAACATGCAAACAAACGAACACACCAAGGATCGCATGATCCGCGAAGCCGGCCGCACCCGCGGCAAAGCGAGCACCCGTGAAGTCCTCGGGGAGCACACGCGCCCCCGCGTGTCCCCATTGGCGCCCCCGCCAATGGAGTATCCCGCCGCCCCCGCGCCCACCCCAAATCCGCCATCCGCCATCCGCAATCCGCAATTGAAATGAACGCCGGCCTCTCCAATCTCGCGACGTTGAAAGCCCAGTTATTGGCCGTTTCAATGCAGTCGAAGACCAACTACGACCCCATCATCACCGCCATCGGCCAGGGCGTTGCCGGGCAGTTCGACAAATTCTGCAACCGCAAATTCTCCCGCGTGGTCGGCGAGGTGGACACCTTCAGCGCCGACCGCCGCCACTGGTATCTCAAGCGCTATCCTGTCGAGACGATTTCCGCCCTCGCAAAAAAGGACGCCGAGAATGACGGTTGGGTCCCTTACGTCCTCCCTCCGGACGGCAACTCATTGATCCAAGTCATGCAGCTTGACCAGGGCTACATCATGTTCATCTCCATCCAGGGCTACTACTTCAGCCGCATCACCTGCACCTACAACGGCGGTTATTGGTTCGATACGTCCGATCCATCTGACGCCGGCTACAGCGGCCCGCAGACCATTCCCCCCGCCGCAACGCCCCTGCCGTCAGATGTCCAACTCGCCTGGTTCCTCGCCTGCAAAGCCGTCTGGAAACGCTACGACCCCATTGGCGCGGGAATCGCCCAGGACCCCGAACCGCAACACGCCATGGACGACCTCAAGCTCCCCAAGGCCGCGCAGGAAATCCTGAACGGCTACAAGCGCTACCAAATTTCATGATGTCCACCACGTCCACCATGTCCACCACGTCCACCATGTCCACCGAGTCCACATGAGCCAAACCTACTCAGTCGAAGTTTCTGCTGAGGCCAAGGCCATCGTGCGCAACCTACGCGATCCCTCCGTCATCATCCCGGCCGTCTGCGCTGTCCTGGATCAGCAGAACGAACTGACCACCGGCTACATCCAGGAGCACATGTTGAGCGGCCCCGGCAAAAAGGACCTCACCACCCTGGCCGTCCAGACCGGCCTCCTCAGAAGAAGCGCCCACCCTGTCAAGGCGAAAAATTACGGCGGCGTCATTTTGAGCGGCATTGGAAGCAATGTCGTTTACGCCGGCGCCCACGAATTCGGCTTCAACGGCACGGTCAATGTCAAGGCCCACACCCGCCGCAACTCCATGGCCGACACCTTCGATTTCCAAGGGCAGGCCGTCAACCGCGTGACCGCCTTGCGCGCCGGCATCCTGTCAAGAAAGCAGGCCAGCCAGGCCGCGCAGGATTCCGGCAAATACGCCTTCCGAAGCCGCAAGGCCAAGCAGCTTGCCACCGGCGGCACGATCACTGTCAAGGCGCACAGCATGCACATGAACCTCCCCGCCCGCCGCTGTTTCGAGCGCGGGATTGAAGCCCGCATCGCCGAATACGGCCCCGCCCTCAGCGCCGCCATCATCCGCGGCTGGGGAGGCCGTCCATGAAGTCCACAATGTCCACCCCGTCCACCCCATGAGCTACACCGATCTCCTCTACCAACTCCAGTCCGACGCCGCCGCCCGCGGCAACAGCGAGCCGGACTTCCAATACCTGCCCTTCGCCATGTATCGCCAGGCCGTCATCGCCACCGAGATCCAGAAGCGCCTGCCCCACCTGGCCGGCAAGAATGGCAAAGTCGGCGTCGGCGCCCTCGTCATGATGCCCATGATCACCGGCGAAGACCCCAACATTGCCACTCCCCAGGGCGACGTTCTTTTCCCGGTCCACATCATCGAACAGCCCGAAATCAACATGGCCTCCGGCGGCACCGGCGTTACGGCCGAGCAATGGGCCTTGCTCGTCCGCGCCTTCTTTCACCAGTGGTCCGATCGCGGCCAGATCATCCTCATGCAGGATACGCAAGCCATCCAGCCGATCCCCGGCCTGGAAGAGCAATACAAGGGTTGCGTCGGATACCAGGTCCTCTTTCGCGGCCGCCTGGCCGATCAGAGCTATCCCCAATGCGCCACACCTTCCTTCTCCTGTGACGCCTCTGGCAACGTCACTCTGTCAACTAATGATGGTTCTGCCATCTACTACACCACCGACGGCTCTTTCCCCGGCCCCGGCAATACGGCTGGCACGCATGGCGCCTGCACCGCCATTCTCTACGCCGCGCCTTTTCAGGTCCCCAGCGGCACGGTGGTCAATTACGCCTCATTTCAAGCCGGGCTCCGCGGCAGCGACGCTATGCAATCCACAGTCACCTATCCGTCGCCCATTCTAACTTACAACGGAGCCTTGAACATCTCGTGGACTTTCGCCGGGCCGGCGCCGGCGGTCTGGAGCCTCCAATACAATCACTCCGGAGCATGGGATGGTGTCGTGGATCTGGACGGGACAATTAACACCTACACAATGGACACCGGCGACGGGCGTCCAAGGCGGGTCGTTGGCAGGGATGCCAACGGCACCATCTGCACACCCTTTAGCAACACCGTCTCCATCCCGTGATCTCCACCGTCAACAATAACCCTGCCTTGTGGCTTGCCTTAAATCCGCAATCCGCGATCCGCAATCCACAATCCCAATAATATGGCCTTTGATCGAACAACACTCATTCGCGGCCCCGGCTACGGGACGCTCGGCTCCTCCACCACGCCCTCCACCACCACCAACCTGATCCAGTCGTCTAACGACGCCAAAGTCATCTTCGACGCCGTCAATGACGACCTGATGGTCTCGACCCAGGGCAAAGTTGATGAGACCCGGCGCGACCGCAAAGTCCGCCTCAGCCTCACGCCCAAGGCTTACACGCCGACCCAGGCCACCTTGCTCGCCTGGATGTTCGCCCAGTGCAACCAACTGCCCGTCATCGGCGCCAGCCTCTGTGGCGGGACGGATACGCCATTCCTTTATCTGGGATCCAATGGCGACCAACTGGTCCTCTTCAACGCCTGCGTGCCCAAGCCGCCTCAGCTCAACCTCGACATCAACAAGGACCTGCTCGGCCCGCTCGAAATCGTCGGCCTCATCCGCAACAATTTCGATCCCGAAACCGCCAACAGCATTTTCTCCTGGACGACCGGCATCAGCTATGCCGCGCCCGTTCTCCTGCAGACCGGCGTCGTCATCGGCCGCCAGCGTTACGGCATGTATTGGGCCGCGGGCAACACGGCCGCCGGCAACTCCCATTTCGGCTCCGCCTCCTCGGCCTCCGCCTTCCAGGGCAAGGAAGGCATCACCATTGATTTCCAGGCCGATTGGCAGGAGGAAACCGTCCAGGGCCTGACCGTGGACTACAAGCTCGGCGAAAAGGGCCTCCACGCCATGGCCCGGCTCATCCCAGCCGGCCCGACCGCGACGGACATCATCGCCTGCCAGCAATTCCAGGGGACCGGCTCCAAGCACGGCAGCCGCCTCACCGCCAACACGGCCATGGGCGACGCCATCTTCTACGGCCAGATCGGCGGCACGTTCACGATCAAAAATGCCGTCCTCAAAACCGCCGGATTCGTCTTCGGCGGCAAGCCCCTCCGCACCGGCGAAATCGGCCTGATGGGCACCTTCAACCTCACAGGCACCCCGTCCACCGGCGGCGTCCTGCTCGCCTGACAATAACAAATAACAAATTCTCAATTCCCAATTCTCAATCCAAAATTATGACCATCCAAGAAATCATCACCCTCGCCCAAACCCTCCACGACGAAATTGACAAGGCCGCCGCCCTCGCCGCGAAGGGCGCCCCGTTCCTCGTCCAGGCCCGCGGCCTGGCCAGCAGTGTCATCGGCAAGCTCAACACCCACGCCGCCGAAAATCCCCCCGCGCCCGCCCCGGCCGCGCCAACGCCGCCGCGGGCGCCCGCCTCCGCTGCATCCACCAAGTCCACACCGTCCACCCCGTCCACATAATCGTGCTCATCACCCTCACACCTTCCGGAACCGGCGCCGCGGCCTTCACCCTCGGCGACGATTCCGTGCGCATCGTGCCGGCCGGCCAAAACTTCTCGGCCGGCGCGGGCGGTGGCATCAAGGACGGTTTCCTGCTCAAACAGGAGCGTGTGGTTCAGCAAAACTCACTGGTCCGCGCCGCCTACGAGGCGCTCTTTCCACGTTACAACTTGAAGAACAGTCTGACCTTCCAGGTCAAGCGCACCTTCAGCAGCTGGGAACTCGCCGTCATGTTCATCGCCTTCCACCCCGACAGCATCCCGCCCCAGGGCGAACTGACCATGACCAACATCAGCGCCACCGGCCGCATCAGCCGCTATCTGCCCAATGCCATCCTGCAAGCGGCCGAATGCGTGACACACACCGGCGTCACCTGCGAACATCGCTACACCTTTCTCGCCCCCAACCCCTGGCAAAACGCCCCATGAGCGCCATTACCGTCCTCCCCATCCGACTCTTCTGCGATCTGGCCCAGCGCGGCACCCATCCCAGCGACCTCAATACTGGCGCTCCCCCAGTTTTCTACCGCGGCGACGACATCGAAATCGACATCGGCATAGGAATGGATGGCGCGCTCCTGGTGCCATCCCTTTCGAATATCACCAGCGTTACCTGCCAGCTTTTCCTCACCGAAAACGACACCAACGCCCCCATGATGAGCGCCACCGTCCTGGCGGCCGCCATGAATCTCACCTTGACAGCCGAGCAGTGGGCCAATGGCAACACGCCCTTCTATCACGCCGCCTTCGTCTTCCCCAACAGCCAGACCGCCATCAGCCTCAACGGTCAGGCATCCGCGTCCTATTGGCTCCGCATCACATTATTGACAGCCAACACCACCCCCAAGAACATCACTTTGCTCGACTGCCCCATCACGATCTTGGACGGCCCCATTTCCTCCGCCTCCGCCCCGCCGCCTGGCAATATGCGCTTCTGGACCGTCGCCGGCGTCCCCGTCCTGCAAATCCGCAACGACAGCGACGGCCTTTACTACACGGTCGGCATCGAAAACGACAACGGCGTCCCATCGCTCTACCTCAGCGACACCGGCTACTGACATGCGTCCTATGCGTCCCATCCGTCCCATAAGTCCACATGCCCCATGACCTACACCACTCTCACCTTCAACGGCACGGAGAAGTCGTTGGCAGACTGGTCCCTGGGCAACTGGCGCCGCGAAGTCTATAACCAGGCCAGTGACAGCTTCGCCTTCGATCTGATCGCGCCCATGGACGGCCCGGAGACGTTCCCCTACGGCTCCATGATTACGATCTCCCGCGGTCGCATGCCTGCCTCCGGCCCGTCCACAACCTCCAGTGGCCTTCCCATCAGCGGATGCACCGGCTGGACCGGTGGCACCAAATGGTTCGTGGGCTATCGCGTCAAAAATGTCCGCGTCGCCACTCCGCAATTGGAAAAGTTCCAATACAAATTCGCCGGTCCCTGGGACTTCTTCTTCGAGCGCCTCGTATTCCAAAAATTGTGGCTTTGCTGGAATGGCGGGACCGTCGGCGGCAATGGGAAAATGATCGCCGATTACCGCAGCCAGGTCGTCCTCGGCCTCAGCCCCACCTGGCTCTCCGGCCCCGGCGACACGGTCACGGGCACCACGGCCACGGTCCTCATGTCCATTGCCCAGGAGTTAATCGAGATCGCCCAATGGGTCGCCACCCAGAGCGGTTACGAGCAAACCGTCAACGGCCTCGGCTGGCCGGCCGGCCCGCAGATCCAGTCCGATTCCCTTACCGTGGACGCCAACGGCAATTACCAGCTCAAGACCGGCGCCGGCGCGCGAGCCAACATCACGATCCCCGATTTCGTCCCCGGTTACGCCGGCTCCAATAATGACATCCAAACCACAACCACTGGCATCGTCCTCCGCGCCCCGCTGGATACCGTCAATGATATGGCGTGCGCCGAATGTTTCCGCCGTCAACTGCGCTGGCTCGGTTCCCTGGGCACACCGGTCGTCTGGTTCGATTACAGCACATCGCCGCCCACCCTCCATGTCGGCACCCGCGATCAGCTTCCGGCCGTCAGCCTGCCTTTTGTCGGTTCCACTGAAGGCATCAACATCGAGCGCCGCGACGATCTCATTCCTCCCTGTGTCGCGTTTCGTTACCGGATCAGCGGGAGCATTAGTGGAGCGCCTTATGTCATCATGATGAATGACATTGCCGCCACGGTGGACGGCGCGGCCGTGGAGGGCGTCGGCATGTATGTGGACATCGGCGTCACGCCGCCAATGGCCGCTCCCAACGGCGCCGCCATTTCCTCCGATGCCCAAATCCAGTTGCCGCTCGCCGCTCGCCGTGTTGGCGCGCAGGTGGCCACCTTCGATTTTGAGGGAGCCTCATTTCAGTCCGCCAAAGGCACCATCCAGACCGTCCCGTTGAACCTGGCCGATCCCGCCGGTGGCGGCGCTCCACTGGCCGCATGGGCCTCATTATTCCCAGACCTCGCCAACGTAGGCGGCCTCGCCTTCTACCACGATCCATCCGGCGCCGTAACCCCGCTCATGCTCGACCCCAGCGGCACGGCGATCAACAGCACTACCTATCCCGCGCTCTTCGCGGGAGGAGGCCCTTACGTCCTCACCGAGGGTAATGTCTGCCCCTGGATGTTTGTCGGCAACAATTCCTCCAACGCCCCGGCCTCCTGTGTGCAGGCCACTATTACCGCTTATTTCACCTATATAGATAACGCCAGCGCCGCCGCCGACACGGCCGTCAATCCGGGCACCGTCCAATGCCACCCCAAGACCATCAAGCTCAAGCTCACCAATCTCGCCAGCGGCGCCTACCAATCCCAGGCGTGGCTGACCAGCCAGGCCGATCCCGTCCCTTACGGCCTCGCCGGTTACATCTACGCTCCGGCCACCATCCCCCAATACGAGGGCCACATCACCATCGTGGAGCAGGAAATCAGCGACGTTTGCCCCATTGGCAATCTGCTCAATTTGAGCGGCGCCCGCGCCGAGTGGGCCGCCATGAATGCCGCCGTTCAATCCGTCAGCTACGATGACAACGGCAAAACGGAAATCACCTTCGGGCCGGCTTCGCATCTCGGGCCGTCCGATATGATTGAATTGCTGCGCGTCAATCGCGGCCCGCGCTGGTTCTACCAAATCGGCGGCGATGTCCTCAGCCAGAACAATTCCTCCGGCGCGCTCGCCCTGGGCCAGAACGTCCCGGTCTCCTCTCCCAGCGCCGGCAACAAGGTCAACTCCGACCTCTTGATCCCGCAAAGTTTAACCGACTTGCAAAGCCATTTAAGCGCCTATGCAACGGCATTGCCAGGCGTCTATTTTTGGTCCAAAGGCAACCAGCGCGCCGGCATCTCCGCCCTTGACGCCGGCCCCGGCATCCTCCTCGGCAGCGGCGCCGGCGGCACGCTGGACGGCCAATACGTGAAGATCTCCGTCGCGCAACTCCTGTCTATTGTGGCCGGCCAGCCCGTGAAGTTCTACGAGCTGAACACTTGCGAGGATGGCGATGCCACTTATTTCAGGACCTTCCTTTGCACCGATAAATATCACCACTCCTGATCGCGCCATGGACTTCCCCATCCTCAATCCAGATGAAGCGCCGGCCATCGCCCTGATCCGCCGAGCCGCGCCCGCCATCTTCTATCACGCCCGGCGTTTCGCCCGCGAATTTGGAGTGGAGGAAATGGACCTGGTCCAGGAGGCGTTTCTCTGCCTGGTGCGGCTCATTACCAAACAGAGCCGCCGCGCCGCTTACCCCGAAGCCGCTTACCCCGCCCGCCGCCTGCGTTTCGCCATGCTCATTTACGCCATGGAGACCTGCCGCAACGTGCGCGTGCCAGCCTACATCTTCAACGAGGTGCATCTTTCCGAACTCTCCATGTCCACCCCGATCGGCGAGGATGATAGCACCCTGGAAGACCTGCTTGCCGATGAATTGGCCGCCGACAATCCGATTGACGAACAGATCGATCACGGCGCCCGCCTGAACTCGCTCGCCGCGGCGCTCGACAAAGCGGTCCGCCAGCGCGATCGCGAAGTTCTCTCCCTCCGCTTCAAGGAACGCTTGACACGGCCGGCCGTGGCCGCGCGCCTCAATCTCACTCTCGGCCAGGTCCAGCGCATCGAGCAAGACGCCCTGGGCAAACTCCGCCGCAACCTTAAACAGCAGGACGCCTTCCATGAATGAAGAATTCCAGTGGTTTTTCAAGCGCCCAAAACATCTAATGCCAATCTTTGGCCCGCAATTGACCTTCACCTTCCCAAGCCCGGTGATCGCGCCGGCCTTTGCCCGCATGATCCTGGACTGCACCGAGCGCGAAATGTTGCGATTGATGCGCGAGGGCGCGTTATGGCGTTGGAAGCTCGGCCTGAATTTGGATGCCAAGGGCGCAAAAGTCATCCGCCTTCTGTCCCGTAGCGTGCTTGCGATCCACAACCACGATCCGAGCCTGCACCCTGCCGATCCGGAAGGCGCGCTCGCGGCAATTCTGCCCGAAAAACGCACCTTGTTGGCCGCCTTCCATGTCCGCAAATTGTTCCAGATAGATGTGCGTATTCCGACGGCTGTCGGACAGTGATTCCAATTTCTGTCTGACAGCATTCCGATTTTGGCCGGACACCGTTCCGATTTCTGTCGGACAGTGTTCCGGGCTGATGTCGGACAGTTTTGGGGCGCCATTGGAATGGTGTCCGGCAGGATTGGAAGGGTGTCCGAG
>Ga0182014_10001691_pt1 | contig 29090 bp, 23 predicted proteins | sample 612S2DmetaG_FD_120489 | JGI IMG/M metagenome (GOLD analysis project Ga0182014, IMG submission 120489) | Permafrost microbial communities from Stordalen Mire, Sweden - 612S2D metaG | ecosystem: Environmental > Terrestrial > Soil > Wetlands > Permafrost | place: Sweden: Stordalen | collected... | reverse complement strand
TCCTGCACAGCGCCAACCAGGCCACCAAGCTGGCGCTCGACTCGGCCGGCAACGCTTACTGCACCGGCTACGGGACGAACGCCCAGGTCGACACCGACATCGTCACCTGCAAGTTCCGGGCCGGCGACGGGCGCCTGTTGTGGGCTCACCGCATCGCCGACGCCCGGCACCTCCGCGACGAGGGCGCCGACATCGTGGTGCGCGGCGCCGACGTCTGGGTGACCGGCGGCGAGTACACCAGCAACGCGAACCGCGTGGTCGCTCTGGCGAAGTACACCAAGGCCGGCAAGCGCCTCTGGCTGCGCACCTGGCTCGAGCGCACCGACACCACCGAGTACCCGAGCGAGCTGGCCGTCGACAAGCATGGCGATGCCGTGGTCGTCGGCGCCGGCAGCAACGCCGCGGTCACGCGCGAGCACGCCTTCGTCGTGCGCTGGAACACCGCCGGCGTCCTCGAGTGGTGGCGCGTCACCTACGACACGGTGACCCACGAGGCGTCGTGGACGACCGTCGTCTGCGACCCCGCCGGCAACATCTGGACCGGCGGCTGGTCGGCGACCGCGGGCAGCCAGTCCTTCATCGTGGCCGGCTACACGCCGGCCGGGGCGCAGACGTGGCTCAGCGCCTGGAAGGGCCCCGACGATTTGGGCGGCGCCTGCGACACGCTGTGCCTGGGCCAGAGCGGACTGTTCGCCGGCGGCAGCGTCACGCCGCAGGTGGGCGGCGACGATGCGGCGGCCGTGAAGTACCCGAGGTAGGAGCTACGCCCAGCCCTGGGCGAGCGTGACTGTGGTCATCGCGGCGCCGGCGGCCGTGGCGACCGCAGCGAAGGCTGTGGCGGTGGCGGCGCTCGCGCGGCGGGCAGATACCGTGCCGCGGCACGCCGATCACCCGACTCGAGCGGCCAGTCGTGCGCGGCACGTTGTTCACCCGACCCGAGTCGCGGGTCGTGCGCGGCACGTTGTTCACCCGACCCGAGTCGCGGGTCGTGCGCGGCACGTTGTTCAATTGGCCCAGATGTGGGCCAATTGAACATGGTTGCCGCACGGACATCTGCCTCATCGCTCGCTCGCCCTTCGCGACCAGGGTTGACGATCGGGAATGACGTGAACCGCCGCCGCCGGGGTGACGAGCTCGACGGCCGCAGCCGCAGCCGCACATGGATCAGACTCCGTGACCAGGACTTAAGCTGTACTTGAGCTTTGGTCTGGGGCGCTTTGGCCTCGGCGGGCGCCGGCGGCCCTGCGCGGCAGACGGCCGCGAGCGCGACTCGAAGCGCCGGCGGCCGGCTGGTGTACAGCACCCCTTGTTAGTCCTCGGGAATTGACCACCATGACTTTGTATGGCAAAGTACTTTGCGAGCACTGTGGGAGGCGACGTGGACGCCATCAGTAGCGATCTCGACAGGCTGGAACGCCAGGCGTTTCGCACCTCGAACGACACCGGGTACGAGGAGCTCAGCCGGGCCGTCATGTTCTTCGCCCTGGCGTGGTTTTCCCTGGCCTTCAGGCTCGTCGACCCCGTCGGCTCCGGCGGCGGGTTCACGCAGTTCATACCGGCGGTGATCTGCCTCCCGCCCATCGTGATCTTCCTCTGGATCGACAAGCTCAAGCTGCGCGACGTCGCCCGGCGGTTGGGCACGTTCAAGCCCAGCCGCGCACGCCGGCGGCGGCAGCAGATCGCAGTCGTCATCTCGCTCGGCATCACTGTGGCGGGTCTGGTGTTCGCCCTAGCCGAGTTCGGCGACGTCTCGCACTTCAGCGGTGGCCGGCTCGCCGCGCTGGCCATCACCTTCGGGATCTGCGGTCTCGTTGTCGCTCAACTGACCGAGCAGCCTCGGCAGCGGTACCTCGGCTGGCTCATGGGGATCGGCTTCGGTGTCTGGCTGGGCTTCGGGTCGGGGCTGCTCTCCACGCTGGCCATGACAGCAGTGGGCACGACCTTTCTCGCTATCGGCCTGGTCGTCGTGCGCCGGTTCCACAGGAAGCACCCCGTCCTGCCGACCGCCGGTCACGATGTTCGCGCCTGAGACCGAGGGCGAAAGCGCCCCTGAGGTCGAGCCCGAGAGCGACCGCGCGCCGTGGGCCGTCGACAAGCTGGTGCACGAGCCGGCGCGGCTCGCCATTCTGGCCAATCTCTTCGTCGTCGAGAGCGCCGACGCGACCTACCTGCTCCGTCAGACCGAGCTCACCTGGGGCAATTTGTCGTCGCACCTGGACAAGCTCTGGCAGGCGGGATACGTGACGGTCACCAAGAGCTTCGCCGACCGCCGTCCGTTGACGATGATCGAGCTCACCTCCGCGGGACGCGCCGCGTTTCGCGAGTATCGCGACCAGATGATGGCCGGCCTGGGGTCGCTGCCCGCCTGACGCGGCGGATCACCCTCGGGTCGTCGCGCACATTCGCCCCTCTACGCATGGCGCAGTGCCCCGAGCGGGCGGCGATCGCGTGGACGGATAGCTCGCCCTACCCACTCTCGGCGATGGCCGTCATCGCCTGCAGAGCCCGGGCGATGTCGTCGTCGCTCGAGAAGTGGCCCACGCTGAAGCGCACGGCGCCCTGTTCGGCGGTGCCGAGATCCTGGTGGACGAGGGGGGCGCAGTGCAGGCCGGTGCGCACGGCGATCCCGTAGTCGGCGTCGAGAATCGCGCCGACGTCGGCGGCCACCATCCCCCCCACGTTGCAGGTGACGATCGGCACGTCGCCGTCGCGGGGCTCGGGGCTGTAGACCACGACGCCGGGCAGCGCGGCCAGTCCGGCGCGCAGGCGGCGGACGAGCGCCATCTCGCGGCGCTGCGAGGCGGCCATATCGTGAGCCTGCACGTACGAAAGCCCTTCGGCGAGGCCGATAATGCCCAGGAGATTGAGCGTCCCGGCCTCGAGGCGGTGCGGGTAGGACTGCGTGTGGGTGAGGCTGGCCGACTCGATGCCGGTGCCGCCGAAACGCGTCGTTACGATCTCGGCCTCGGGCGAGACGACCAGGCCGCCGCTGCCCGACGGACCGAGCAGCGCCTTGTGGCCGGTGAAGGCGATGGCGCTCAGACCCCAGGCGTGGAGAAGCACCGGCACGTGACCGGCGCTCTGGGCGGCGTCGACCAGGAGCGGCACGCCGCGCTCGGCGCAGGCCGCGGCGATCTCGGCGACGGGCTGCACCGTGCCGAGCACCTGCGAGGCGTGCGAGACGACGACCAGCGCCGTGTCGGAGCGGATGGCGCGAGCCACGTCGGCCGGGTCGACGAGGCCCTGACGGTCGAAGGGCACGAGGTCGAGCTCGATCCCGCCGTTCTGGCGAAGGTGCCACAGCGGGCGCAGGACGGAGTTGTGCTCGAGCCTGGTCGACACGACGTGGCCGCCGCTGCGCACCATGCCCTGGATGGCGAGGTTGAGGGCGTCGGTGGCGTTGGCGGCAAAGACGACCCGTTCGGGGTCGGGTGCGTCGAAGAAGGCGGCCAGGCGGCGTCTGGTGTCGTCGACCAGTGCCGAGGCCTCTTCGGAGAGGTCGTAGCTTCCGCGCCCGGGCGAGACGCCCAGGCGCGCGTAGGTCTCGATCATGCCCTCGAGACAGGACCGCGGCTTGGGAAACGAGGTCGCCGCGTTGTCAAGATAGACGAGCTTGTCGGGCGGCCCGCCAATGCGGCAGGCGGCGCCGTCGGGCGTCGCGCTGGGGCTTTCTGTCACGGCAGCAGCCTCACATGCAGGTCTTGGGGTTGGGCAGGCCGGCCAGCCGGCGGGCGCCCTGTTTGATGCCCCCTGGGAACAGGGTCTCGAGCCTGAGCAGGGGCATCTCGGTGCCCGCCGCCAGCGCCCGGTTGAGCGGCGACCGGCCGTTCTCGTGGTAGTACTGGCGCAAGAAATGCAGGACGCGCCACTGGGTCTCGTCGAGTCCGGGCAGACCGGCCTCGACGGCCAGGGCGGCGGCGAGATCCTCGCTCCAGTCATCGACGGTCCACAGGAACCCCTCGTTGTCGAAGGTCACGATCCGGCCGGCGATCTGCCGGGGGCGGCGGCTCAGGCCGAACTCCCGGCCCGAGCCGCCGTCGGCCTGCAGGTCCGGCGTCACCGCTCCGTCGCGAGCGCCGCCAGCGCCGCCTTGACCTTGTCGGGTGTCGCCGGCAGGTCGTAGATGCGCACGTCGACCGCGTTCTCGATAGCGTTGAGCACTGCCGGCGCGGTCGCCACCAGCGTCATCTCGCCGATCCCGACCGAGCCGTTCGTGCCCTTCGGGCGGAGTGTCTCGCGGACGATCGTGGCCATGTCGAAGGTCGTGCGCGTGCTGGGGTATTTGAAGGTCACCCAGTCTTTGGTCTCGCCGGCGACGTAGCGCTCGCGCAAGGCGAGCCCGACGCCCATGTCCATGCCGCCCTCGATCTGGCCGGTGAAGTTCAGGGGATGGATCACCCGGCCGGCGTCGACCGCGCAGGTCATCTTGAGCACCCGCACCTCGCCGGTCTCGGTGTCGACTTCGACCTCGGCGAGCTGCAGCGAGTGGACCTGCGACTCGAACGACGGCCCCTGGCCGGTCTGCGGGTCGAGCGCGCCGACCACCATCTTCTTGGTGCCCATGTAGCGCGTGGGCCGCCCGGCGGCCTGCAGCTCGGCGCAGGTCGTGGCGCCCGACTCGGCCCTGGCCGCCTTGAGCTGGGCGATGGCGTCGAGCAGCGAGCCGCCCGACATGTACGTGTGGCGGCTCGCGGCGGCGGGGCCGTTGGCCGTGGTGTTGTCGGTGCTGCGCGTCTGCAGGCGCACCTTGTGCAGGGGCAGGTCGAGGGCGTCGGCGGTGAGCTGCAGGAGCATGGAGTCGTTGCCCTCGCCGGGGTCGGCGACGGCGCCGTAGACGGTCACGCCGTCGTCGGGGTCGAGCTCGATGGCGACCATGCTCTGGTCGCCCGGCCCGCCTATGCCGAAGGCGCCGGCGCCCAGGCCGACGCCGCGCCGTTTGGCGTCGGTGCTCTGCTGGCGTGCCTCGGCCACGGCCCGCTCGTAGTCGGGCTTGATGGCGTCGCACAGCTCGGGGAAGGGCCACTCCTCGACGACCGCGCCGGTCGACTTGGTCTGGCCCGGCAGCAGCGAGTTGCGCCGCCGGAACTCGAGCGGGTCGATGCCCATTCTGCGGGCCAGCAGATCGATCGCGCTCTCGAGGGCGTAGTGGGTCTGGGGCGGACCGGCGCCGCGCGCCGCGGCGCCCCACGGATTGTTGGTGTAGACCAGGCGGGCCAACGCATCGACGTTGGGGATGTTGTACGAGCCCGAGAGCATCTGGATGGCTCGGATCATGACGACGTTGCCCATCGAGTTGTACGCGCCGTTGTCGACGAGGATGTCCATGGCAAGGGCGGTAAGGCGGCCGTCGGCGTCGGCTCCGAGCTTGAGCGTCATGTCGAAGGGGTGCCGCTTGGGGCTTAGATACATCGACTCCTGCAGGCTCGGTATGTAGCGCACCGGCCGCCTGAAGTGCACTGCGGCGACGGCCGTGAGGCCCTCGGAGGTGACGTCGATCTTGATGCCGAACTGGCCGCCGACGAAGGCCTCTTCGTAGCGCATGTTCTCCCAGCCGGTGGCGTCCTGGAGCATGGCGAGGTGCTTGTGGATGTTGATGCTGCGGCCCACCACGACAAGCTGGGCGTCGTCGCCCTCGCCCTCGAAGAACGCCAGCGAGACCTCGGGCTCGAGCGCCGCCTGGTGGTTGCACTGCGTCACGAAGTGAGCCTCGACGACCTCGGCGGCCGCGGCCAACGCCTTGGCCGCGTCGCCTTTGATCTGCGGCTGCGTGAGACAGACGTTCGACCACTCGGCGTGGATTTGCGGCGCGCCCTCGGCCATGGCCTCCTGGGGCGAGGCGACGACCGGCAGCGGGTCGTAGTCGACCACGACGGCCGCCGCCGCCGCGAGAGCTTGCTCTCGCGTCTCGGCGGCCACCACCGCGACCGGATCGCCGATGTAGCGCACCCGGTCCTCGCAGAGTACCGGCCGGTCGGCCACCATGTAGTTGTGGCGGTTCGAGCCCTTGACGTCTTTGGCGGTCAGGACACCGGCGACCCCCGGCATGGCAGCGGCCGCCGTCGTGTCGATGCCGCGGATCATGGCGTGGGCATGGGGGCTGTGCACGGCGGCGAGCTCGAGCGCCCCCGGCAACGAGATGTCGGCCGTGAACTGGGCCACACCGCAGGCCTTGATCATGGCCGACGGGCGCGGGTGCGACACGCCGATCTTGGGACCGTCGGGATCGGGACGCAGCGCGTCGGGCGTGGTCTCGCCGCGCAGGAACGCACCGGCCAGCTTGACGGCCTCGACGATCTTCACGTAGCCCGTGCAGCGGCAGAGGTTGTGCCGCAGGGCTTGCCTGACCTCGGCGGTGGACGGATCGGGGTTCGCGTCGAGCAGCGCCTTGGCGGCCATGATCATGCCGGGAATACAGAAGCCGCACTGCACGGCTCCCGCCAGCACGAACGCCTCCTGGATGAGGTGTGGGTTGGCCGGCGTGCCCAGACCCTCGACCGTGATGATGTCGGCGCCGTCGAGTCTGCCCATCCTGGTCACGCACGAGCGCACCGCCTTGCCATTGACGATGACGGTGCAGGCGCCGCACTGGCCCTTCTTGTCGCACGACTGCTTGGCGCCGGTCAGACGAAACGTGTCGCGCAGGAGATCGAGCAGGCTCGACTGCGGGTCGGTCACCACTTGACGCGGGATCCCATTGAGAGTGAGACGTAGCTTGATCAACTCCGACCTCCCTGTTGTGGATAGTCCCGGCGAGCCACGGCTGCCAAGTGCACCCTATGCGAAGCTGTGGTTGCGGAGGAACAGTGGAATTGCGCGAAAGGCCGGCGCGCGCGGACATAGGGCTGGAGCAGCCTCGTCGTACGACATGCCGTTCCCTCCGAACCGGGAAACCCTGCGGTGCCCCGCTCTGCTTGGCCAGCGCACGCCGCGTCGGCTCGTCGTGCTCGGGCCTAGCGACCGGAATAGACGATCCGATGGCGCGACACTCGCAGCGCCGGCCCGCAAGGTCAACAGTGCGCCCTGTACAACAGCCGCCCGCTGTTTGTGCATTCGGGCAGCAACGTCGGTGGGAGCGCCCCGGCGGCGGCGGCGCCCCGGCGGCGGCGGCGCAGCGGCGCGGCGGCGGCGCCCCGGCGGCGGTGGCGCGCCGGCGCTGCGGTGGCGGCCCGGCGGCGGCGAGCTACCCCGGGGCCTGGGCAAAGCGCAGCGCCCGCAGGCGGCTGCCGGTCTCGTGCACGTAGAGCTGGTGGATGTGGCGCAGGGCTTCGGCGGCACCGGGGGCGCCGGCCTGGGCGCGCAGCTCGGCGAGCGGCAGCTCCACCGAGCTGCGCATCGCCGCGACGGCCTCGGGGCTCACCGGCACGCCCTCGCCGATTGAGCACTCGCACACAAGACCGCCGCGCGACGCCGAGAAGGCCAGCGCCAGGCCGCCCGAGCCGCAGTGCGCGCACTGGTCGAGCACCGGCAGGTAACCGGCCTCGTGGAGCAGCTTCATGAGCACGCCGAGCACGAGCGGCGACGAGCGCGCCGGGCCGTCGAAACCGCGGTCGATCTCGCTGAGCGCACGAACCAGCAGGTTGAACACGCGCTCATGGCGCTCCTCTTCGCCGAACAGACCGGCGGCGGCTTCGCAGGCCAGCGCCGCCGCCGCCATCGCCTCGCGGTCCTCGCGGATGCGGGCGAAGGTCGCCACGAGCTGCGCCGAGGTGACCGTGTAGAGGCTGCGTCCGCGAAACAGCACGAGGTCGACCACGCCGAACGGCTCCAGCCGTCCTCCCCAGCGCGACTTGGTGCGGCGCACGCCCTTGACCACCGCGTCGAGCCGGCCGAGCTCCTGGCTGAACAGCGAGACGATGCGGTCGGCCTCGCCGAGCGGCCGGCTGGTCAGAACGATCGCCCGGACCTTCTCGTAGCGGCTCACGGTTCAGGCACGCTCGCGGGCGACCACGACGCGCGGCCGGCCGCCGAGGTCGTTGCGCACCTCGGGCGGCTCGAACCGGCCGGCCTCGCGAAAGATCGCCGTGACCTCGGCGGCGCGCTGCTCGGCGATCTCGACGGCCAGGAACCCCCGCGGCGCCAGAAAGGCCGGTGCGGCCGGCACGATGCGATGGTAAAAGTCGAGGCCGAGCTCGCCGCCCAGCAGCGCGGTGTGGGGCTCGTAGGAATGCACGTCGGGCGGCGTGGCCGCCAGTTCGTCGTCGGCCACATACGGCGGGTTCGAGACGATCAGGTCGAACAGCGAGCCAGGCGGTATGTCGTCGAAGATGTCGCTGACCAGAAACCGGCAGCGCTCGGCCAGGCCGAGCTGTTCGGCGTTCAGGCGCGCCTGCTCGAGGGCCTGATACTGAACGTCGATGCCGACCGTCCGCACGTCGGGCCGCGCGTTGGCGATCGCCAGAGCGACGGCGCCGCTGCCGGTGCCGATGTCGAGCACCCTCGGCCACTCGCGCCGGCGGCCCGCGGCGGGCTGACCCTGCGACGCGTCGGCGAGCCGGCTCCGCGTCTCGTCGGCGGGTTGCTGCCGCGAGTCGTCGGCGGGCCGGCTCCGCGAATCGTCGGCGGGCCGGCTCCGCGTCTCGTCGGCAAGCTCGTCCAGCTTCTCGAGGGCGACCTCGACGAGCGTCTCAGTCTCGGGCCGCGGGATCAGCGTGTGCTGGTTGACGCCGACCTCGATGTCGTGGAAGGCCTTGCGGCCGGTCAGGTAGGCGACCGGCTCGTGGCGGGCGCGGCGGGTGACGAGCTCGTGGAGGAGCGCGTGCTCGGCTGCGCCGAGCACGCGCTCCGACTGGGCGTAGAGACGCTCACGGGTGATCCCCAGCACGTGGGCCAGCAGAACCTCGACGTCGAGGCGCGGCGACTGCGAGCTTGCTCGCAGTCGCCGCGCCTCGTCGGCCAGCGCGCGATGCACGGTCAGCGGCCTCGGGATCGCCGCGCTCATACCTGCCCTGCTTGCCGTCGGTCCATCGCCTGATTATCGCCTGCCGGTCAATGCCCGGTCACCGTCGTGCTGCAGTCGCCGGCGCACGACCGCCGGACAGTCCTTGTGAGGCGAGACGCCAGAGTGCGACCGCCGCGCAGTCCCTGTGAGGCGAGGTGGCGGCGGAGGGCTGCTGCGGCGCACCACGGGCCGCGGGAGTCGTCACTCGTAAGCGACGCTGGCGAGCTGCTTGCGGCGCGCTTCGGCGGCGAGTGCCTCGGTGAACTCGTCGAGATCGCCCTCGAGGATCGCCGCGAGGCGGTGCGAAGTAAGCCCGATGCGGCCGTCGGTCACCCTGTTCTGCGGGTAGTTGTAGGTGCGGATCTTCTGCGAGCGGTCGCCGGTGCCGACCATGCCGCGGCGCGCTGCAGCCACCTCTTTGTCTTGCTCGGCCTGTGCCATGTCGAACAGGCGGGCACGCAGAATGCGCAGCGCCTGCTCTTTGTTTTGGAGCTGGCTCTTTTCGTCCTGGCAGCTCACCACGAGGCCGCTCGGCAGGTGGGTGATGCGCACCGCCGAGTCGGTGGTGTTGACCGACTGGCCGCCGGGACCGCTCGAACGGAAGATGTCGATGCGCAGCTCGTTGGGGTCGATCTGCACTTCGACATCTTCGGCTTCGGGCAGCACCGCGACGGTCGCCGTGGATGTGTGAAGGCGGCCCTGCGACTCGGTCACCGGCACGCGCTGCACCCGGTGCACCCCGCCTTCGTATTTGAAGGTCGAAAAGGCGCCCCTGCCGCGCACCTCGAAGATGATCTCCTTGTAGCCGCCCGACTCGGACTCGGAGACCGTCAGCAGCTCGGTCGCGTAGCCCTTCTTTTCGGCGTAGCGGCTGAGCATGCGGTACAGGTCGCCGGCGAACAGGGCGGCCTCGTCACCGCCGGCGCCGGCGCGGATCTCGATGATCACGTCTTTGGCGTCATTGGGATCGCGCGTCAGCATCTGCATGCGGATCTCCTCGGCGAGCTCGTCGATCTTGCGACGGCTCTCGTAGAGCTCCTGCTGCAGGTAGGCGCGCATTTCGTCGTCGGCCTCGCCGTCGGCCCCGAGCATCTCCTCGGCATCGGCGGCGGCGCGCTCGGCCTCGCGGTACTGCAGCGCCAGGGCGTGCGCCTCGGCCAACCCGGCGTGGCGGCGGGCGGCCACGGCGTAGCGGCCGCGGTCGGCCAGCACCTCGGGGTCGGAGAGCTGACCGTTCAGCTCCGCGTAGGAGCGTTCGATCTCGTCGATCAACTTGTCGATCACATCGGCCATGGCTTAGTCCTTCGGCGGTCGTGCAGCGGTCGTGCGGCGGCGGCGCCGACGACGGCGCGCGCCGCGCCGCGAAGGGCGCAGGAGGCCGGAGCGGCGGGGTTACGCCGTGATGCGGCGCGACATTCCGCGCGGCGGACTCTCCCGCATCCGCGTGTCGTCGTTGCTCGCGTGATTATACCTGTCGAGGCCTGCCGGCAAGCGCACAGGCTCCGCGCCGCGCTCGCCTGCCGGCAAGACGGTGAGCGTTCCCGCTACCTTGAACAATTGGCCCAGATCTGGGCCAATTGTTCAAGGTAGCGGGCAGCACACCCGCCTCGCACGCTCAGGCCGGATGAGGATGCGGTTGACGATGGGTCGACTGCGAGGTTGACGACGACGGCGAGAGGTTGACGACGCAGGCGAGCGGTTTGCGGCAGCAGCGAGAGGTTGACGACGGGGTCGAGAGGTTGACGACGACGGCGAGAGGTTGACGACGGCGCCGCGCCGCGGCGGGCGGCGAGACGCCGGGCCTCGGGAGGGCCTGGGACTAGGCCATCACCTCGATGCCCTTCTCGGTCGGGCCGTCCTGGGGCTCGAGCTCGACGATGCGCGTCAGGGCGGCGATGGCGACCTCGATCTGGTCGGCGCTGGGCGGCTTGGTCGTCATCCACTGCAGCGCCAAGCCGGGCGCCATGATCACGCGCACGACCGGGTTACCCTCGTGGCGCCCGGCGAAGCGGATGACCTCGTACGAGACGCCGGCGATCAGCGGTATCAGCACGACGCGCGACAGGATGAGCAGATACCAGACCGGCCAGCGCACGACCGCGAACACGAGGATCGAGACCACCATCACGATGAGCAGAAACGACGTGCCGCAGCGCAGGTGCAGCGTGTTGTACTTGTCGACGTTGGCCACCGTGAGCTCGTCGCCGTGCTCGAGAGCGTGGATCGACTTGTGCTCGGCGCCGTGGTACTCGAACACGCGGCGCAGGTCGCGGAACCGGGTGATGACCAGCAGGTAGATCACGAAGATGGCGACCCGCACGAGACCCTCGGCCAGCCAGAACGAAAAGCCGGTGCCGAGCTGTGCCTTGAACAGTCGCGTGATGCCCAGCGGGGCCAGAAAAAAGAGGGCGATGGCAAAGCCGAAGGCCACTACGAGGGTGATGCCGATCTCGCGCTTGGTGAGCTCCTCGCCCTCTTCGCCGATCGACTGGTTGGCCGAGATGGTCAGCGCCCGCACACCGACGACGAGCGACTCGACAAGCGCCGTGACGCCACGCAAGACCGGCAGCTTGAGGACCGGGTAGCGCTTCATGTACGACACGAGCGGCCACGATTCGAGGTAGACCGACTCGTCGGGCCGGCGCACCGCCAGCGACCAGTAGTCGACGCCGCGCATCATGACGCCCTCCATGACCGCCTGGCCGCCGATCGCGGCCCGGCGCACGGCTCCCAGAGCGAGGAAGCGCGCCGCGCCCGTACCGCTCATCCGGCTGTTCCGGGCGGGTCGACCTGGGCGGCGTCGTAGGGCCGGCCGCAGGTCATTTTGCCCTCGGGGCACGTGCCGTACAGGCAGCCCGGGCCGCTCTTGTGAAAGAGCGCGGGCGCGAGCGCCTTGACCTGGCCGCGCAGCTCCCAGGCCAGAGCGCGGATCTCCCATTGGGCGCGATTGCAGCAGCGTACGGCAAAGAAGTGGCGCAGCTCGCGGGCGTTCATGGTGACGACGATCTTGGTCTCGGCGGCGTTGGGCAGCACGAAGCGGGCGTCTTCCTGGACAGACTCGCGGCTGCGGCCGGCGGCCAGGCCCAGCTCGACGAGACGGTCGTAGGCCTCGCGCGCCTGGTCCATGGCCTGCAGGAACACCTGCTCGGCGGCGGCGTCGGCGGCGATCGCCGGTGGCACCACGAAACTGGCTGAATGGCTGAAATTGACGTAGCGCTGCGACTGCTGGTTGTAGCTGGCCACGCGGTGGCGCACGAGCTGGTGCGTGCAGGCCCGCGAGACGCCGTCGACGGCGAACGTAAACGAAGCGTGCTCGAGTGCCGAGTGATGACCCGACGCCACGAGGCCGCGCACCAGGCGCCCGACGTCGTCGGCGCTCATGGTCTCGGTCAGTTCGGCCGCCGAGACCGGCGCGTAGCACAGCCTTCCGGCGGCCGCGACGGCGCGGTCGGGGTCGGGTGTATGGCCAAGAAGAGTGACGGCGAGCGTCGCGGCCATCGGCGCGCTAGCTCGCGTGGGTCTCGCTGACCTTCTTCAAGCGACGCTGGAAACGCTCGACGCGGCCGCCGGAGTCGATCAGCTTCTGCTTGCCCGTGTAGAACGGATGGCACTGGGCGCAGATCTCGACCTTGAGCTCAGGCTTGGTCGAGCGCGTCGTAAAGGTGTTGCCGCACGAGCAGTGCACCGTCGCCTCGACGTACTGCGGATGGATGTCTTTCTTCATGAACCGTCGTCCCTTCGATGACTAGAGATGAAGCACGATATGGTAGCGCGTCCCTGGTAGGGCACGCCAACGCACGGTCACCCCATCTCCCTCGCTCTTCTGAGTATTCCCCCCGCAAAACCAGGAGCCGGCCGGCTGCGCCGACAGGCCGCGTGCACTCTGGGGCCGGCGGCCGCTCGGGTGGCTCTGCCGCCCGCGCAGCCGGGCCGCCGGCTGCGCCGCCGGGGGCCGCCCGCCCTTAGCGCGAGTTCTTCTGGATCTGCAGCAGGAACTCCTCGTTGGACTTGGTCTCGCGCACCTTGTTGATGAGCAGCTCGATGGCGGCCGAGGGCTCGAGCGAGTGAAGCACGGCGCGCAGCTTCCAGACCATGGCGGCCTCGGCGGGCTCCATGAGGAGCTCCTCTTTACGGGTGCCGGTCGAGTCGATGTCGATCGCCGGGAAGATGCGCTTGTCGGCCAGCTTGCGGTCGAGGCGGATCTCCATGTTGCCGGTGCCCTTGAACTCTTCGAAGATGACTTCGTCCATGCGCGAGCCGGTGTCGACCAGCGCCGTGGCGAGGATGGTGAGCGAACCGCCGAACTCGATGTTCCGCGCGGCGCCGAAGAACTTCTTGGGCGGGTAGAGCGCGGTGGAGTCGACGCCGCCCGAGAGGATGCGGCCCGAGGCCGGTGTGTTCAGGTTGAAGGCACGAGCCATGCGGGTGATCGAGTCGAGCAGCACGACGACGTCGTCGCCGATCTCGACCATGCGCTTGACCCGGTCGAGCACGAGCTCGGTGACCTGCACGTGGTTCTCGGAAGGCTGGTCGAAGGTGCTGGCCACCACCGTGCCGTGGACCGAGCGCTGCATGTCGGTGACTTCTTCGGGGCGCTCGTCGACCAGCAGGACGATGAGCTTGACCTCGGGGTGGTTGGCGGTGATCGAGTTGGCGAGCTTCTTCAAGATGGTCGTCTTGCCGGCCTTGGGGGGCGAGACGATCAGGCCGCGCTGACCCTTGCCGATGGGGCACAGGAGGTCCATGATGCGCGCCGCCGTGTCGTGCTCGGGCGTCTCGAGGCGCAGGCGCTCCTCGGGGAACAGCGGCGTGAGCTTTTCGAAGAGCGGCCGCTGGCGGGCGGTGTCGGGGTCGACGCCGTTGACCGTGTCGACCTTGAGCAGGGCGTTGTACTTTTCGTTGTCTTTCGGCTCGCGCACCTGTCCCGCGATCTCGTCGCCGCGACGCAGGCCGAAGCGCCGGATCTGGCTGAGCGACACGTAGACGTCGTCGTCGCTCTGCACGAAACCCTGGGTGCGCAGAAAGCCGAAGCCGTCGGGCAGCACATCGAGGATGCCCATCTTGTCGACCGGCGGCGACTCGGGGCGCCGCTCGCGCGGTTCGCGCTCGACGCGCTCGCCGCTCTCGCCGCCGCTGCTGCCGCCGCTGCCGCTGCCGCCACCGGTGCCGCCGCGCCGGCCGCGATCGCGGCGACCACGCTCGCGGCCGCCCCGCTGCCCGTCGCGCTGCTGCTGTGCCTGGCGAGTCTGCTGGTCGCCCTGATTGGACTGCGCGGGGGCCTGGACTGCGGCGACCTCGGCGGCCGCGGACCGGTTGCCGCTCGTCGCCGCCTCGCCGCCGTCGGCGGCGGCCTGATCGCTGCCGCCGGTCGCCGCGTTGTCGCTGCCGCCGGTCGCCGCGTTGTCGCTGCCGCCGGTCGCCGCGGCAGCGGGGGCCGCCGAAGTGTCGGGCGCGCTGGGCGCCGGGTCGTGCCCGGCCGAGGTGTCGGTGTCGCCGTGGGCGGCCGGCGCCGCGGTCGTCGGTTCGGGCGGCGACGCGCTGCGCGCGTCGCCGCCGCCCTCGGCGGCCGGTGCTGCGTCGACCACGATCTCCTGCAGGGTCTCGTTCACAGATCCACTTCCTGTCGATTCCTGGGTGATCTTCATGTCTGTCTCACGATCGGGATTGTCGGCCACGTCGGGCGCCCACACGGGAACGGAGGGCGCCCCGCTGAGATGCCTGACACAGGCTCCTCTCTGTCGGTCCGGCCGGTCTTGCTCGCACGGCCATCCGCTGGAGTACCTGGGGTGGGATGGTAGCGATATCGGCAGCGACCGGCGCGGCTTGAGCGACGCGCGCCTGGTCGCGGATGCTCGCCCATGCCGGCGAGGAGCTCCATCATACTCCCGCCCCGCGCATGGCTGCCGGCTGGGGGCACTCGGACACGGCGTCGAGCACCCCTGCCATGACCGATTTGACGGTCTTGTCGATGCTCTCGTTCTCGAGGACCGGCACCCCCTGCTTGGTGGCCTGGGCAAGAATGTAGTCCTGGATCTTGCGGATCTTGGCGAAGTTCTGCAGGTAGCGCCGCAGGGGGCGAATGCCGTCGGTCTCCCACTGGCGCACGTAGAAGTGGCTGCGGTGGCGCTCGGCGTCGCTGATGGCCAGCACGACCTCGATCACCACGGCCTGGTCCCAGCGGCTGCGATTGAGGAACCCGGGCACGATGTGCACGCCCTCGATGATGGTGCGCTGACCCTCGGTGATGGCCCGGTCGACGACGGCGTCGATGCCCACCGCGATGCTCTTGGCCTGTTCGATGAAGCCCGCCTCGTCGGCGTCGCTGCGTTCGGGCAGGGGAATGCGCACGCCGCCGGCGGCCTCGAACGACGAGAACTGGATCTCGGGCATGAGGTCGGGCGCAAAGAAAGCGCGCATGACCTGACGCACAGTGTCGGTCGACACCACCCGGGTGATGCCCAGCCGGTGGGCGATCTGGGTGGCCAGGGTGCTCTTGCCCACGCCGGTCGTGCCGCCGACCAGTATGACGAGCGGCCGCGCCAGCCTGGTCAGGTTCTGCCACTTGCGAAAGCGGGCGATGGTGTCTTTGCCGTCGGCCTCGCCGAGCACCGCGCTGGCGATCTCTTCGAGTCCCTGAAGGGTGATGGTGCCGTCGCGGCTGTCGTGCAGCCGCTCGCCGACCGCCGAGGCGATCTGATAGGCGCGCTCGGGCGGCAGGCCGGTGGCCATGAGGGCCTGCGCCATGAGTCCCTTGGAGTAGGGCAGCGCCGGATCGCGGGAGACGACCACCATCTCGACGTCGTCGTTCACGACGGACCTCCGGCGGCCGCGAAGCGCGCCACGGCGGTGTCGGCGAGCCCGTCGACGACGGCCGCGAGATCGCGGCCGTCGAGAGCGACGGGCTCGTTGTCGCAAAAGACGAGCTCCTTGCCGTGCGCGGCGGCGGCTTCGGCGACAACGTCGACCGCCGCCGCCTTGATCTCGGTGAGAAACACGTCGGCCCGGTCGGACGCGGCGGCGACGGCGGCGATGAGCGCCGGCCGGCGCGCCAGGTCTGTCGAGACCGCGGTCACCCGGGCGCCGTGCACCTCTGCGAGGTGGCGCGCGAGCAGGCCGGCGCTCTCGGGCGCCGCCGTGGTGAAGTAGGCCACTCGGCGGCCGGCGACGGAATCGACCGGCCGCGGCCTGAGGACGGTGGGAATGAGGTCGACCTCCGGGTTGACCGAGGCGACGGCGCGGCGCAGGCACTCGACGCGCGCGGCATCGCAGAAGGGTGGTTCACACATGGTGAGGAAGAGTGCGTCGGAGATAAGCATTCGATAGGTACCCAGATACCCCGTTATGTACTCGGGAGGCTGCGCGGCCGAAGCCACGCAGACCACCGCTTGCGCCTGCACCGGCGGGATCGCCGAACCACTCCCCTCCCAGACCACCATGGCCGCCGGCATGTCATTGACGAGACCCAGCGCCTCGCCGACCGTGTCGTTCATCGAGGCTCCGGCCATGCCGCCGCCGCAGCGCCGGCAACCGACCGTGGTCACTCCCGTGAGCACGGCGTCCTCGAGGTAGTCGGACGCGGCGTGCAGCCCCTGCCTCGAAACCGCCAGCAAGCCCTGAGCGCCGAGCCGGTCGCCGCCGTAGACCACCTGCGGAGCCGCCGGACCACCGCGCCCCATCGCCACGATCACCACTGCCTCGGGCCCGAACCGGCCACCGAGCCGGCGGCCGAAGAAGCCGCTCACGGCGGTCTTTCCGACCCGTTTGCCAGTTCCTATGATCGCAAGCGACGGCTTGCTGGAGAGTCGTGCAAGAGGCTGGGGTGAGAACTCGAAGTCGGCTCCGACGTAGCGTGCACCCCGGGACAACGCCACGCTGATGAGCTGGAACCGCTCTATGTACCCTAGCACCGGCTCGTCGGACACGTCAACGACGACCCGCGCGCCGGTGCTCGCCAGCAGGTCCCCCAGGGCCGCGCGCAGCGCCGCCGGGGCGGCGCCCGGAGCGGCGGCGGGGGCCGGCGTGACCGGCAGGCCGTAGAGCTCGTCGAGCTCTACGGCCTGCCGGTCACGCAGCTTCTCGGAGCCGCCCACGAAGAGCGCCGCCACGAATGCGTAGCGTCCCGCCAGCAGGCGCAGGGTGTCGGCCACGACCTCGGGGTAATGCTCGCCGTCGATCAGCGCGATCGCGGCGGGCCGCGCGGCGGACGCGCCGCCCTTCGCGGACACGGTCTGCGCGGCGGAGGCGGCGCCCGCGACAGGTGTCGGGTCCGCAGATGCCACCTTGCCTGAGTCCACGCCGCCCCCTCCCGGTCGGTCGTTTCAGGTGTCGAGCCGCCGTTCTTCGGGCCGGCCGACGAACTTCTTCAGGTGTCGAGCCGCCGTTCTTCGGGCCGGCCGACGAACTTCTGGTAGTGAAGCGTCGACGGGGAGAACTCGATGATCGTCTCGGTGCCGTGGAACGGGTACTTGCGCTCGATGCGCACGAAGTCGTCGTCGATGGTCACGATGTTGTAGCAGGGCCGTGTGTCGCCGCGCAGGCGCAGCGTACACACGGTGCCGGCGTTGACCACGAACATGTTCTCGAAATGCCAGGCGTGGGGCACGTGCTTGTGACCCGACAGGACCAGGTTCACGTTGCAGCGCTGCAGCACCTCGAGCGTGTCGCCGGCGTCGTAGACCATGTTGCGCTCGCGTCCGGTGCCGGGGATCGGCAGCAGGTGATGGTGCAGCATGAAGATGCGAAACCGCGCCGGCACGGCGAACTGCTCCTCGAGCCAGCCGTAGCGCGAGCGGCCGATCGTGCCGTAGTCGAGGTCGGGCTCGGTCGAGTCGACCCCCACTATGGAGATGTCGCCGGTATGCAGCACCACGCTGCGCGGCCCGAACAGATGTTCGAAATGCACGTAGCCGACGTTGCGCGAGTCGTGGTTGCCGGGAATGACCAGCACGTGGGGGCACTCGAGGCGCTCGAGGTACTCCTTGGCCACCACATACTCCTGCTTGAAGCCCTCGTTGGTGAGGTCGCCGGTGACCGCGACCACGTCGGGCCGCAGCTCGTTGACCTCGACCACTGCCCGGTCCATGAGGTTGGGCACGAAGTACGGCGAACCGGCGTGAAAGTCGGACAGGTGCGCCAGGGTGAAGGGGGCCATCGCCCTACTCCACGACCACGACGCGCACGCCGCCCTGTTTGTCGCGCACCGAGAAGGTCGTCTGGTTGCCGTCGCGGCGGAAGCGCAGGCTGAGCCGGGAGCGCCCCACGCTCAAGTTGCTCAGAGTGACCTCGCCGAGCCACTTGGGCAGGAGAGGGTTGTGGACGTAGAGCACGTTCTCGGCGGCGCTCGCATACAGACCGAGCATGGCCTGCAGCACGAGGAACACCGAGCCCGCCGCCGGCGCGTCGGGCGAGCAGGCCATGGGGTAGGCCACGGGCCGGTTGACCGCCTGGCGGGTGAAGCCGCAGATGAATTCGGGCAGCCGCGAGTACTGCTGGGCGACGGCGGCGTCGAACATGGCCGCGGCGATGCGGTTGGCCTCCTGGGCAAAGCCGTGCTTCTTTAAGCCGTTCACGATCAGGGCGTTGTCGTAGGGCCACACGCTGCCGTTGTAGTAGCTCATCGGGCTGTAGCTCGCCGCCGACTTGGCCATCGTGCGCACACCCCAGCCCGAGAACATGTCGGGCGAGAGCAGCCGTTCGACCACCGCCGGCACATGCTCATCGGCAACGATCCGCGACCACAGACAGTGGCCCGCCGTCGAGCAGACGGTCTCGACCTGGCGCTTGTCGCCGTCGAGGGCCATCGCCACGTAGCCTTCGTCGGCCATCCAGAAGCGCTCGTTGAAGCGCATCTTGAGCGCCTGCGTCTCGGCCTGCAGGCGCTCGGACAGCTCGATGTCGCCGAGCTGCCCGAACAGGTTCGCCAGGCGGCGCTTGGCGTAGTAGATGTAGGCCTGCGTCTCGGCCAGGGCGATGGGGCCCTGGGCCACCGTGCCGTCGCGGTGCACGATCGCCTCGCGGGCGTCGCGCCAGCCCTGGTTTACAAGGCCGGCGCGCGAGCGCCGCCGGTACTCGACGAAACCGTCGCCGTCCAGGTCGCCGCTCTCGTCGATCCAGCGCAGGGCCGCGTCGATGGGCTCGCGCAGCAGTTCGAAGAACTCGAGGTCGCCCGTCCACATGACGACCTCGCAGATGAGCAGCAGGTAGAGCGCCGTCGTGTCGACGGCCCCGTAGTTGGGAGTGTGGGGTATGGCCTTGACGGCGGCCAGCTCGCCCTGGCGCAGCTCGTGCATGATCTTGCCCGGCTCCTCTTCGCGGAAGGCGTTGTCGGTGTGCCCCTGCAGCCGCGTGAGCAGCCGCACGCAGTCGACCGCCGGACGCGGGTCGAGCATCAGGGTCTCGAGGCAGGCGATGATGGTGTCGTGGCCGAAGGGCGCCACGAACCAGGGCACGGCGGCCGAGAACGTGCGCCCGTACGGTGTGCCTGTGGTCAGCATGCGCAGGTCGGCCTGCCCGCGGCGCAGCACGCCCGTGACCTGCTCGGAGTCGGTGAAGATGCCGGTCGCCCCGGCGAAGCAGCGCTCGTAGTCGCGGCGCAGGTCGGAGAGGCGGGCGGTGAAGTCGCCCGCGCTCACCGGCGGGGCGTCGGGCAGCGCCACTTCGATCGAGAAACGCACGACCTTGCGCTCGCGCGGCGCCAGGTTCACGCGAAAGCTCGCCGTGCCGCCCTGCAGGCGCGCCGGCGTCTGCTCGAAGCGCACGATCGTCTTGCGCAGCACCTCGTCGAGGCCGTAGTAGGCCAGCGTGATCGTGTCGCCGGCCGACTTGGGCGCGAGACGCGTGCCGCGTTTGCGGCGGCGCATGCCGCGCACCTCGAACATGTCGCGAAAGTCGGCGTCGAAGGTGAGCTCGATGACGACCTCGACCGGCGCCGAGTGGTAGTTCTTGATGCGCAGCAGCTCGTACACGCGGTCGGAGACCAGACGCGTGCGGCGCACGTGCACCGAGGTCTGCGGGATGATCTCGCCGCCGGCGCCCCTGAGCTCGAGGTTGGTGAACTCGGCCGACGACAGGTAGTTGCGCTCGGCGGTCGCCGACAGCAGGATCGGAGCGCGCCCGCCGACGGTCATCTCGAGCCGCGACAAAAAGCGCGTGTCGCGAAAGTACAGGCCCAGCGGCGAGTTCTCGGCGGCCGGAATGAGACCCTCGTCGTCGGCGTACAAGAAGAGCTCGTCCTCTTTGATGACGAGCGGCGGGCGGCGGGTCTCGCTCATGACGAAGCGCTCGGCGCCGGCGGTGAGCGCGGCGTCCTGGCCGAGCGCCTCGAAGCGCTCCTGGCCGATGACGATCTCGCTCTCGGCGTTCACGCTCCGGGCGGCTTGACGGCCCCCGGCAGACGGGGAGCGGCCTTTCGACGGCTTGCTAGCTTCCACAGGCCAGACACGTTCCTTTCGCGGTCATGAGGTCGGACGGTCGGCAGCATGCCTTGGCGGCCCCACCGGCTCTCGACAATCGGGGATACCCGGCAAGCGCGCGGGTCACGCCCCTGCGGCGGGCGCGGCGGAAGCGGCGGGCGCGGCGGGCGCGGCGGGCACAGCGGGCGCGGCGGGCGCGGCGGGCACAGCGAGCGCGCGCTCGATCTCGGCCAGGGGGTCGGCGGTGAAGACCGGTTCGGCGGCGGTACGCACGGCCGTGTCGGGGTCTTTGAGGCCATGGCCGGTGAGCACGCAGGCGACCAGGGCGCCCTCGGGTATGCGGCCCTGCTCGCGGGCCTTCTTGAGGCCCGCGACCGAGGCCGCGCTCGCCGGCTCGCAGAACACGCCCTCGGTGAGGGCCACCAGCTTGTAGGCGGCGACGATCTCGTCGTCGGTCACCATGTCGATAAAGCCGCCCGAATCGCGCGCGGCGGCCAGCGCCTCGTCACCGCGCGCCGGGTTGCCTATGCGGATCGCCGTGGCGATCGTCTCGGGCGCCTCGACCCTGTGGCCCAGCACGAGCGGCGCCGCGCCGGCCGCCTGAAAGCCGCACATCGCCGGCAGGCGGTCGATCAGACCCGCCGCCTGGTACTCGCGATAGCCCTTCCAGTAGCTGGTGATGTTGCCCGCGTTGCCGACCGGGATGCAGTGGTAGGCGGGCGGGCCGTCGAGAGCGTCGCAGATCTCGAAGGCGCCGGTCTTCTGGCCCTCGATGCGGTACGGGTTCACCGAGTTGACGAGGGCGATCGGCAGGTTGGCCGACGCCTCGCGCACGATGTCGAGGGCGACGTCGAAGTTGCCGGCGATGGAGATGACGTGGGCGCCGTAGGCGACCGCCTGGGCGAGCTTGCCCATGGCGATCTTGCCCTCGGGGATCACCACGATCGCCCTGATGCCGGCCTTGGCCGCGTAGGCCGCCGCCGAGGCGCTCGTGTTACCCGTCGAGGCGCAGATGACGGCCCGATACCCGTCTTCGAGCACCTTGCTCAGGGCCATCGTCATGCCCCGGTCCTTGAACGAGCAGGTGGGGTTCATGCCCTCGAGCTTGAGGTAGAGCTCGACGCCGAGCGCCGCGCCCAGCCTGGGCGCGGCCACGAGCGGCGTGTCGCCCTCGCCGAGGGTGACCACCGGCGTGGCGTCGGTGACTGGCAGGTAGTGGCGGTAGTGGGCGATGACGCCGCCGCCGGCGGCGCCGGCCGGCGCGCTAGCGGTCATCCTGACCCTCGATCCTGATGACGCTCGGGTGGCTGCGCACGGCGGGCAGCGCCGCGATCCGGGAGAGTGCGCCGAAGAACGCCGCCTCGCGGACCGGATGGAGCACCAGCACGAGCTGGGCCGAGTCCTCGGCGCCGGTCTGCTGCATGGAGTGGATGCTCACGCCCTCCTGCCCGAACACGCCGGCGATGGCGGCGAGCACGCCGGGCTCGTCGGCCACCTGGACGCGCAGGTAGAAGCGCGAGACCACATCGGCGCCGGGGTAGAAGTCGAGCGCCTTGTAGCAGGTGCAGTTGCCGATGTAGCCGCCGGGCGCAGTGTTGACGATCGAGATGACGTCGCCGATCACCGCCGAGGCGGTCGGCGTGCCGCCGGCCCCGGGGCCGAACAGCATGATGCTGTCGAAGGTCTCGCTCTCCAGGAACACGGCGTTGTAGGCGCCCGAGACGCCGGCGAGCGGGTGCTCGCCGGGCACGAAGCACGGATACACGCGCACGTTGACGCGCCCGTCGATGAGCTTGGCCACGCCGAGCAGCTTGGGCACCAGGCCGAGCTGCCGGCCGTGGGCGACGTCGACGTCGGTGACGGCGGCGATGCCCTCGTGCTCGACGTCGGCCAGGGTGACCCGGCTGTGAAAGGCGATCGACGCGAGGATGGCCATCTTGGCGGCGGCGTCCTTGCCCGACACGTCTTCGGTCGGGTCGGCTTCGGCGTAGCCGAGCTCCTGGGCCCGGGCGAGCGTCGGCGCATATTCGGCGCCGCTCTGGGCCATGGCCGACAGGATGTAGTTGGTCGTGCCGTTGACGATGCCCATGACGCCGGTGATCTGGGCGGCCGCGAGCGACTCGCGCAGCACCTTGATCACCGGCACCGCCCCGACCGCGCTGGCTTCGAAGCGCAGGAAGGTGCCGTGGTCTTCGGCCGTCTGCAGCAGCTCGGCGCCGTGCTGCGACAGGAGCTGCTTGTTGGCGGTGACGACCGCCTTGCCGGCCGTGAGCGCCGCGAGCTGGATCGTGCGCGCCGGCTCGATGCCGCCGATCAGCTCGATCACCACATCGATCTCGGGATCGTTCACCAGGTCGGCGAAGTCGGCCGTCGTGCGCACGCCGGGCGGCGCCAGCGCTCGGCGCTGGGGCGAAAGCTCACAGACCGTGCGCAACGTCACCTCCTTGCCGGTCGCCAGACGGATCTCGTCGGCGCTCTCGTGCAGCAGGCGCCCGACGCCGGATCCCACGGTCCCGTAGCCCACCAGTCCAATACCGACTTTCTCCACAGTGTTTCCCTTTCGCGCCGTCAGTCGAGAACGACCGCGGCGCCGGCCAGCGGCTGCTGCAGTCGCAGAACGTCATCCCACGTCTCGCGGGCGATGATCACGTGAGCCGCGCCGCCGGCCACCATGACCACCGCCGGCCGCGGCTGGCCGTTGTAGTTGTTGGCCATGGCGTAGCCGTAGGCGCCGGTGCCGGGCGTGACCAGCACGTCGCCCAGCTCGGGCGGCGCGATCATGACGTCGCGCACCAGCACGTCGCCCGACTCGCAGTGCTTGCCCACGACGGTCGCCTCGAAGCTGGCCGCCACCTCGGCGCGGTTGCCGATCATGGCTTCGTAGCGCGAGCCGTAGAGCATGGGCCGGATGTTGTCGGACATGCCGCCGTCGACGGCGACATAAGTATGGCCGCCGGGCACCGCCTTGATCGTGCCGACCCGGTAGAGGGTGACCGCCGCCGTGCCGGCGATCGAACGACCGGGCTCGACCAGGATGGTCGGCGGCGTCATTTCGTGGCGGGCGGCCTCGCCGGCGACCGCGGCCAGCACCACCGCGGCGAGCTCGGCGATCGACGAGGGCTGGTCGCGGGCGGTGTAGCGAATGCCCAGACCACCGCCCAGGTTGAGCAGCCGGCAGTCGAACGAGAGGGCGGCGCGCCACTCGGCCAGTGTGCCCATGAGGACCTCGACCTCGCGCCGGTACGACGACAGGTCGAAGATCTGCGAGCCGATGTGGGCATGGACGCCGACCGGCTCGAGATGCCCGGCGGCGAGGCACAGCGAGAGCGCTTCGGCGGCCTGACCGGCGGTCAGACCAAAGCCGAACTTGGAGTCGGGCTGGCCGGTCTGTACGGCCGGGTGAGTCGCCGGCGTGACGCCCGGCGTGATGCGTACCAGAACCTTCTGCACGACGCCGCGGCGGCCGGCGGCGGCGTCGAGCGCCGCGATCTCGGAGAACGAGTCGACGACCACGTAGCCGATGCCGTAGTCGAGCGCCAGGGCGAGCTCGGCGGCGGTCTTGTTGTTGCCGTGAAAGAAGATGTCGGCGGCCGGATAGGCGGCGGCCCGCGCGGCCGCCAGTTCGCCGCCGGAGGCGACGTCTACGGCCAGGCCCTCCTGGGCTACCAGCTCGATCAGCGCCCGGCACGAGAACGCCTTGCTGGCATAGACGACGCGCGCCGCGGGGGTGAGGCCGGCAAACGCCGCGACATAGGCGCGGCACTGGTCGCGCAGCGTCTGCTCGTCGTAGACGAACAGCGGTGTGCCGAAGGTATCGGCCAGGGCGACCACGTCGCAGCCACCGATCTCGAGGTGACCGGCGTCGTTGTGGCGGGAGGTGTGCGGGTAGATGAGGGTGTGGGTCACGCCGCTATCTTACGCCATCGCACCGTACGGCGGCGGGCCACGCGCCGCTTCAGTGCTCGATGCCCTCGCGAGCGCCGACGCCGGCGTCGAAGTAGTGCTTGACGGGCCGCATCTCGGTGACCAGGTCGGCGGCCGCGACGATCTCGTCGGGCGCCCGCCGGCCGGTGGCCACCAGCTCGACGTGAGCGGGCTTGCCGGCCAGCAGAGCGCAGGCGTCGGCGATCGTGACGAGCTCGAAGAACACGGCCGTAATGAGCTCGTCGAGGACCACCACGTCGTACTGGCCGCCGGCCACCAGGTCGCGCGCCCGGCCAAAGCCCGCCGCCGCCGCCGCGAGGTCGGCGGAGGTGACCTTGCCCTTGCGTACCCAGTGGTCGAGCCCGACCTGCTCGACCCTGATGCCCAGCCGAGCGGCCGACACGACCTCGCCGCACGCCGGGTCGGCCTTCATGAACTGCAGCACCAGAACGCGCAGCCCACGGCCGGCGGCGCGCATGGCCAAGCCGAACGCGGCCGTGGTCTTGCCCTTGCCGTCGCCGGTGTAGACCTGCACGTAGCCTGTGCGCTGGCTCACGATGTCGCTCCCTGCATAAGCGGCGCGCCGCGGGCGTCCGCCCGCGGCGCGCCGCCGCTCGTGCCGGCCTCAGTACGTGAAGAAGCCGGCGCCGCTCTTGCGCCCCAGCTTGCCGGCCGCGACGAGCTCGCCGAGCAGCGGGCAGGGCCGGTACCGGGGGTCGCCCAGATCGCGCTCGAGGGTCTCGAGGATGGCCTTGGTGGTGTCGAGGCCGACGAGGTCGGCGAGCGCCAGGGGGCCCATCGGAAAGTTGGCGCCGAGCTTGAGGCCGGTGTCGATGTCGGCGGCGCTGGCCACGCCCTCGGCGAGCGCCCGCGCCGCCTCGTTGATCATGGGAAAGAGGATGCGGTTGACGACGAAGCCGGGCGAATCTTTGACGGTGATCGGCGTCTTGCCCAGGGACTCGGCGAAGCCGCGCGCCAGGGCTACCGTGGCGTCGGCCGTCGCCGCCCCGCGCACGATCTCAACGAGGGCCATGGCCGGCACCGGGTTGAAGAAGTGAATGCCCACGAAGCGCTCGGGGCGCGTGACGAAACCGGCGAGCGTGCTCACCGACAGACTCGAGGTGTTGCTGGCGATGACGGCCTCGGGACGCAAGGCGCCGGCGGCGCGCTCGAGCAGATCGCGCTTGATGTCGAGCGACTCGGGCGCCGCTTCGATGAACAGGTCGGCGTCGGCGCCCGCCGCGACGTCGAGCCCGGTCGTTATGCGACCGCGGGCGGCGTCGCGCTCGGCGGCGCCGATGCGGCCCTTCTCGACGGCCCGGGCGAGCTGCTTGTCGATGCCGGCCACGCCCTTGGCAATGAACTCGTCGGCGACGTCGATCATGGTCACCTGCAGCCCGGCCTGGGCGGCCACCAGGACGATGCCCGCGCCCATCTGCCCGGCCCCCGCGACCAGCACCTTGCGAAGCTTCACGTGCCTACCTCCTTCGACTGCCGGCGCCGTCTGCTGCGTTGCCGGAGAACCCTCTGATCGCGGCCCCGCCGCAGCGCCTGCGCAAGCTCTGGGGCCGGGGACGACGAGACCCTATGCTACTATAGGCTCGCTGATGGACTGCAAGTTCCTCGACTCCTACCAGGCCGATCTCGACGGTAACAGCATAGACGTCTGGTACTGTCGCAAGCGTGATCCGTTCGTCCTTGGTCCGAGCCGCGAGGTCGCCCTGCGCACCTGCTCGAGCTGCCGGCTCTCCGACCACACCCGCCCGCCCAGCGAGCTCGCCTACGAGGTGGAGCGCCGCAACCAGGAGCTGGTCGCGCTCAACGCGATCGTGTCGGCCGTCAACTCGTCGCTCGACCTCTCCACTGTGCTGAACACCGGCCTCGACAAGACCATCGAGATCCTGCAGGTCGACGCGGGCTGGATCGCCCTGGCGGCCGGCGAGGAGCTCCATCTGGCGCTGCACCGCGGCGTCTCCGACGACTACGCGCGCGCCATGGCGACCCTCACCGCCCAGGAGGGCGTCGTCGACCTGGTCGCCCGCGAGCAGCAGACGGCGGTGGTCGAAGACGTCAAGGCCAACCACCAGACCCTCCCGCTGGCCGGCGCCGAAGGGCTCGAGACGATACTCGCCACGCCGCTCAAGGCGCAGGGCCGGCTGCTCGGCGTGATGGCCGTCGCCACCCGCACGGGGCGTTCGTACTCGGCCGACGACATCTACTTCGTGAGCTCGGCCGGCGCCCAGCTCGCCTCGGCTATCGAGCACGCGCTGCTGTTCCGCGAGCAGATCGACCGCGTCGAACGCGAGCGCCGGCTGCTCGAGGCGGTCGAGACCGTCAACCGCAGCCTGGGCGCCCACTCCGTGTCGATGACGGTCGTCACCGAGGCCGCCCGCCTGATGAACACCGCCAAGGCCGCGCTGCTCGTCGTCAGGGGCGACTCGCTCGTGGCCGAAGACGTCCACAACCTGAGCCCCGAGTTTCGGCGCGACTTCGTGCTGCCCGTCGCCACGTCGGTGCCGGGTCGGGCGATCCGCGACGGAGTCCCGGTGGCCGTCGACGACACTGAGCGCGAGCCGCTGGCCGACGGCGCCATGAGCGCCGCCGGCGGCTATCGCGCCTTTCTTACGGCGCCGCTGCAGTCCTCCAAAGGCACCTACGGCGCTCTGTCGGTGTTCTTCGAGCGCCCGCACCGGTTCTCCGACGACGACAAGACCGTCCTGGCGACCTTCGCCGGCCAGGCGGCGGTGGCCCTCGAAAACCAGCGGCTCATCCGCGAGAAGGACCTGCTGGCGCGCACCGACGGACTGACCGGTGTGTCCAACCGCAGCTACCTCGAGCTCGCCCTCGACCAGACCATGCGCTCGCTGCACCGCAACGGCGGCCTCGTCAGCCTGCTGTTCATCGACGTCGACGACCTGAAGACCGTGAACGACAGACACGGTCATCAGGCCGGCGACCGCGTGCTGCGCGACCTGGCCGGGCTGCTGGCCGTCATCTGCCGCGAGACCGACACCGTGGCCCGCTACGGCGGCGACGAGTTCGTCGTGCTGATGCCCGACACCGACGCGCGCGGCGCCCGCCAGGTGCTGGCCAAGATCGACCGGGCCATCGAGCGGCGCAACGCCGAGACGCCCAACGACACGCCGCTGCGCGCCAGCATGGGGCTGCAGACCTCGGGCTGGTCCGACCCCGAGGAGCTGCTGCTGGCGGCCGACCGCAGCATGTACGAGATGAAGCGTCAGAGGGCGGCGGCGACCTGACGGTCGCCGCCGCCCGCCACCCCCGGGTACGATGAGGACATGAGCGACCACCCTCCGGCACACAACGACCTGCCGCCCAAGATCATCGCCTGCGAGACCCTGCGCGACGAGGTTACGCGCGTAGCCGGCGACCTCGAGGTCGAGTTCTGCGAGGGCCGGCTGCACGACCATCCCGAGCGCCTGCGCGACACCTTGAACCAGCGCATCGCGGCGACGCCCGGCGCCCGCACGATCCTGCTGGCCTACGGCCGCTGCTCGAACGGCACGGCCGGCCTCGTAGCGGGACCGCACCGTCTGGTGCTGCCCGCCGTCGACGACTGCATCGCCATCCTGCTGGGCTCGCGCGACGAGTACCTGCGCCAGTTCAGCGGCTGCCCCGGCACCTACTACTACACGCGCGGCTGGATCGAGTACATCGACGACCCCTACCACGAGTACCTGCAGATGATCCCCCGCTACGGCGAGCAGAAGGCGCGCGAGATCGCCCACCTCATCCTCGCCAACTATCGGCGCGTGGCCCTGGTCGACACCGGCACCTACGAGCTCGCCGCCTGCGACGAGTATCTGCGCACCGTCTGCCAGTTCTACGACCTGCCACTCGAGGTGCTGCCCGGCTCGCTGCGCCTGCTCGAGAAGCTCGTCGGCGAGGCGCCCCACGACGGCGAGTTCATCACGGTCGCGCCCGGCGAGGTGCTCGATGAGCGGCTCTTCTGGGAACTGTCCAAGGGGTAGCGCCGTGCGCATCGCCGTCGTGCAGACTCTGGACTCCCCGCCCGACATGATGGCGGCGCTGCGGGCCGGTCTCGCGCGCCTGCAGGAGGCCAAGGTGGCCGATGTCGACCTGGTCGTCTTTCCCGAACTGTTCCTGGGCGGCTACTACTTGGACCAGGCGATGGTGCGGCGGGCGAGCGAGGCGAGAGCCTCGCTCGCCCGCCTGCAGGCCGCGGTCGACCAGCTCAGGGTCTCCTGTGTGGTGGGCGTGCCCGACCTGCGCGACGGAGTGCTCTTCGACGCGGTCGCCATTCTGCGCCCCGATCGCCAGCCCGGCCGCTACGCCAAGACGCACCTGTTCCGCACGGAGAAGGAGCTGTTCACGCCGGGCTCGTCACTGTGGACGGGCGAGATCGCCGACTGGCAGTGCGGCGTCCTGGTCTGTTACGAAATCGCCTTTCCCGAGGTGGCCCGAGCGCTCGCCCTGTCGGGCGCCCGCCTGCTGATCGTGCCCGCGGCGTTCGGCAGGAAACGCCTGCGGATCTGGCAGATCGCCACCATCGCGCGCGCCATCGAGAACGGCTGCTACCTGGCGGCCGCCGGCCAGGCCGGCGGCAGCGGGGCCGCCGAGTTCGCCGGCCACAGCCGCGTGGTCGACCCGGCCGGCAACGTCCTGGCCGACGCCGGCGACCGCGCCGAGATGCTGATCGTCGAGCTGCGTCCACGCCTCGTCGACGAGGTTCGCGCGGGGCGCCCCGACAGCCATGCCGGCCTCGCGGACCGGCGGCCCGAGCTCTACGGCGCCCTGACCGAGTCGCGCGACGGCCCGCCGCGCGACGGTCCCGG
>Ga0182014_10001690_pt1 | contig 29091 bp, 27 predicted proteins | sample 612S2DmetaG_FD_120489 | JGI IMG/M metagenome (GOLD analysis project Ga0182014, IMG submission 120489) | Permafrost microbial communities from Stordalen Mire, Sweden - 612S2D metaG | ecosystem: Environmental > Terrestrial > Soil > Wetlands > Permafrost | place: Sweden: Stordalen | collected... | reverse complement strand
TCGAGCTCTGGACGGCTTAGCTCGGAAAGGGCGGATGGCGGCGGCACATGATGCAAAGAATCCACGGCGTCGAATCGACGCAAGGAAAAAATGAGCGGCTGCCCCGGGTTTTGCCCCTATTACCTTGATCGCACCTTACTTATTGATACGGTTGGATTTTCTGGAGCAAGCTATTTCAAGTCGAGCAATTAAATAGATTCACATACTACGCAAGATGAGGGTCGGGAAAAGGATTGGAACCGAAATCAATCAGCGCCGTCGCCAGGACCTTCAACGTCCACCCAGCGACGATCCACCGCGTAATCGCGGGATAAAGGCCTTATGCTACTTTTCTGTTCCGCTCAGCCGCACAGGCCGTTATCCGGACACCAGCTTGCCAAGGGCATGCCATGGCAAATCATACTCTTGGAGGAGCAGGCAATGGAGCTGAGGAGCCGAGTCCGACACACCAGCGAATCAAGGAGAGAGGCATCATGAAATCGTCGAGTCAGCATCAACGGAGGGCCATATTCTGACCGGCTTTTTTCCACTCCCTCGGCGGGCGGCTTTGACGTCAAGGATTTACGGCTCATCGTAGCGACGAAGGAGCTACGATGAGCCGTAAATCCTTGCTGATTCAAGATGCTGGCTTTGTCTCATGGGTGCTGACGGAGGACAGTAAGATTGATTGCACAAGGCCGAACGCAATGAGCGCACACGCTGCAATGCCGGCAACCATAGGTAACGGAGTATCGTTGGCGAAAACACCGACAATCTCCATGATGACGGCGCCTGTGATCATCTGTAGTGCCCCCATCAAAGCCGAGGCCGTCCCCGCAGTGGCACCATGTTTTTCAAGTGCGAGCACAGCAGTGGTAGGCACAATCAAACCTGTAAAACCAAAACCAACGAAGAGAAGCCCGACCAGAATCCCCAATTGCTCAATATGCATTGCCACGACTGCAAGCAGCACAATCATCACGAGCGCAAAGCCGGTGGCGCCGATCCGGATTACCTTGGCCATTCCAAACCGCCGCGTCAGCCCACCATTAAGCTGGGCTACACCAAAGAGCGATATGGCATTGAAACCAAAGAGAAGACTGTAGGTCGCCGGTGACAGACCATAGTGGTCGATGTATACGAACGACGAAGATGCCAGATAGATGAAGAAGGCGGACATGCTAAATGCGCCGACGAACGTCAGACCTAGAAATGTGGGATCACTCAGCAAACGACGGAAGCTGTTCAAAGTATTCTGCATGGGGTTAGCCACATGCGCCACTTTCGGCCATGTTTCCTCGAGCAGCGTTGCCGCCAGCACGAGACAAAGGGCAGAAACAGCGGTGACGGTCCAGAATATTCCTCGCCACCCCACGAACGCAATGACAAAGCTTCCTGTCATCGGCGCGCAGATCGGCGAGATACTGAATACGAGTATTAGCAATGACATTAAGCTGGCCGCCTCTGGGCCGGTGTGTAGGTCGCGGACAATTGCCCGCGGGATGACCATTCCAGCACAAGCACCCAAGGCTTCGACCATTCGAAATGCGATCAGGGATTCGATCGTGGGTGCGAGGGCACACCCGACGCTACCGATGCCGAACAGCGCGAGACCGAGGAAAATGGGCGGCTTTCTGCCAAAATGGTCTGACAGCGGCCCATAGAAAAGTTGGCAGACGCCAAGCGTCCCGAAAAACACAGTGAGAGTCATTTGCACAGCGGCTGGGCTTGCTTTGAGGCCCGCGCCGATTGAAGGCAGCGCGGGAAGGTACATATCGATTGAAAAGGGCCCAACGGCGGAGATCAGCCCTAAAACTAATGCAAGGCGAAAAAAACGGTGATCCACGGAGTTATCCAATATGGTTGCAGTCACGGCAGCATAGGCATGAACGTCATGTATGTATACAACTTGCCAGATCACCGCCCCCCTTCCGCTGTTCAACCGTATCTTGCAAAGGATAGATCGCACGCGGTGACGAAGAATTGTCCTCTGTTGGCCCCGCTCCAGACCCCAGAAACCGAGGCCACCAATAGACGAAGTGCGCTTACCACCAAACAGAAACCGGAGGAAAACCAGTTTAGCCCGTCAAATCGCAACGAAATGCGGGACAACTCCCCCCGGAACGGCAAAAATCAAGGATTCGCCATTCCACAGAACTTAAAATCTGACCATCCTTTCCGAAAGAGAAGCGGATTGACCGCTCAACTTAAACATGTTGGTTCATTTGCTCTGGCGCGCGGATGTCGCAACAGCGTTGCCCAAACCCCAGGCCCAGATTCAAAAAGGTTTTTGGTCGGCGCGGCACTGTCTTTTTTCAAAAAAGAACTACTTCCTACCCTCAATCCCTAATTCATGCCGTGACGCCCGCTGACGGCTTCCCCAGCATCGTTGCTAAGACGGTAACAGATAGGTACGGCGAGGATACCGATAATGCCTACAAGCAGGAAAGCTATACCAAAATCGGAGACTGCGGCGCGGCTATGGTGGTGCAGTGCGGCCGAGACTTCGAGCGCAGCGGCGCCGATGACGATGCCGAGGGTGAGCGTGATTTGCTGGACCGTGGAGTACAGGCTGGTGGCGGCCGACATGCGGGCGCGGGGAATATCGCTATAGGCTATGGTGTTGAAGGCGGTGAATTGCAACGAGCGGAAAAAACCGCCGAGCAACAGGAGTCCACTGATGAGTAAGGCTGGCCAGGAGGGTGTAAAGAGGGCGCAAAGTGCAATAAAACCGGATGCGAGGGTGCCGTTGATAGTCATAGTTGCGCGGAAACCGAAGCGCCGGAGCAAAGGTTGCGCGGTTGGCTTCATTCCTAGCGCACCGGCAGCGGAGGCGAAGGTGATAAGGCCACTTTGCATGGGAGATTTACCGAAGCTGATCTGCAACATCAGGGGTAGCAAAAATGGCATGGCGCCGACCGCGATACGGAACAGGCTGCCAGCCAGGATGGAGTTAGCGAAGGTCGGGATGCGCATAAGCGAAAAGTCGAGCACCGGATGCGGATGGCTGCGGGCGTGCAGCGCGTAGGTTACCGCGGCGGCGGTGCCGAGGACGAGAGAGGTAAGTGTCCACGGCAAGGGCACCAGTCCACGGCCGAGGGTCTCGAAGCCTGCCATCAAAGCGGCCATGGTGAAGCCAGTGAGGAACAAGCCACTCAGGTCGAGTTTGCCGCCACGGTCAGCTACGCGCAGGTCCGGGATGAAAAGCGTCACCGCGATAGCACCAGCGATGCCAATAGGAACGTTGATGTCGAACACCCAGCGCCAGGAGAAGTAGGTGACGATGAACCCGCCTAGCGGTGGCCCAAGAATGGGTCCGATGAGGGAGGGTATGGTAAGCCATGACGTTGCGGCGATCATTTGGGTTTTCGAGACCGAGCGGAGCAACACCAACCGTCCTACCGGGATCATCATCGCACCGCCAAGGCCCTGCAAGACGCGGGCGGCGACCAGGACCGTAAGCGACGGCGCAAAACCGCAGAGGACGGAGGCGACCGTGAAGATGACGATGGCAGCGCGAAATACCTGGCGGCTGCCAAAATGGTCGGCCACCCAGCCACTGGCAGGGATGAATACCGACAGGCTGATGAGGTAGGAGGTCAGCGTCACGCTCATATGCAGCGGGTCGGCGTGGAAGCTTTTAGCCATCGCGGGCAGGGCCGTGGCGATGACGGTGGAGTCGACATTCTGCATGAACATGGCGGTGGCGACGACCACCGCGGTCAGGCGCATGCGCCTGTTGCTGGTTACCGGCTCTAATTCGGTCTGCAGGGCAACGTCCATCGGCTAATCCCAGATTAAACTCATTGGTGAGAATTTGCCAGCAAGCCAAATGCTAATGAACGGCTGCGCCATCGGGTTAGGCATCCCGCGGGGCAACTCCAACCCGAAGCTGGACGAGATGTACGCCGCGGCCAATCTGTGGAGCGGCACAAACGAGATGCTCGCCGAGTTGGTCGAGCTGCCTTTGGAAGCCCAACCGCAAACCCTGTTCAGTCACGGCTTTCAACAGGATGTTAAGGGCGCAATCATACGGCGGATCATTGGCGAGGGCCTCGACGTCTTCCTCGCGCGACGGATGTTCCGGCCGCTGCAAATGAAGGACACCAGTTTCGATGCCAGGCATCGTGTGAGACAGGGCAAGCTGAATCGAATCCGGGCTCCACCTGAGCACCTGGCATATTTCACTAAGAACACGAAGGACGGTAACACCGATGGCGCCCAGGACTCGACATTAGCATCATCTCCTCAAACTACCGTGCAATATTGCCCATCCGCATAAATGAGCGGCGCGATCGGATCGCCGAGAAGCACCTCCACAGCTTCGCCGATGATGATGGAATGGGTACCATGTTCGAAGAGATTGGCGCGCCTGCAAAAAATGGCGGCCTGCGCATCCTTAAGATAAGGTGCGCATCTTTCGTGCCCCCAACTGCCGACAGCGAACCGCCCTTCCGGTATCAATTTACCGCCGAACGCCCTCGAAATCTCATGCTGGCCATGCCGCAGAATATTGACACAGAAAAATTCCGTGGAGGAGATCATCTTATGAAACCCCGCCGCCTTATTGATACACACAAGGAGAGAGTGAGGCTCCATCGACAACGACGTGACCGCGGTGGCCGTCATACCGGCATTAGCCTCGCCTTGGCGCGCGGTTATCACCGTAACCGTGGCCGCCATCCTGCGCATGGCCTGGCGGAATTGATCGTCGATTTTGTCACTCATATCCGTTCCCTTTCTTGAAACATTCCATCACTCCCGAGCCGTCGAGATCAACGAATTGACGAATTTCGTTGCCGAACGTGTAATGCGGACAAGCACATCCTCATGACTGGAGATGGCTCATCCGCTATTACTACAGCGCAGATTACTAACCAATACTTGTAACAGCGCATGTCAACATTTGCCCTGCTGACTTGCTCAGAAGGGCAAGCCGCCCGCGCTCAATCCCAACGCCTTACCAATATCCACGGTGACCCGGAAGCCTACAAACCAGCCGTTTTTCGGAGGAGTTGGCGCCGGAATGTAGGAGGAGTCCTGGTTGATATAGTATTCGGCGAAGGCTTGACCGAACGCGAACGGCGTCACGGGGAAGAACACATCGACGAGCGGAGAGATCATGTTCCGGGGGGTCTTAACATTCGGCCCACCGATCAGAACCCTTATCTGCTGCTCGGCCTGCGCTTTCTGCAGACCGACCTCGGCGTAGTGTACGCCGGCTCCAATCGTCCAGAGCGGATGATTGGGTATGAAGTTAGCGAGTTCCGTTCCGGCTTCGATTTCCACCGGATAGGAAACGCCAGCACCAGGCGTTACGAAAACAGCGCCGTATAATGCGAGATTTTCAGCAAACGGATTCCCCAAGGCGCCGGCCTGGCTCCACACGACCTTGCGAACCTGAGTGTATACACCCGTATAACCGCCTAGATGAACGAGCGGCTTGCCAAATGGATTCTGAAACTGCGACGTGCCATCGGTGTTCAGCACAGGATCCGTATATTGCGCGGAATTATGAAATGCTCCGATTTCCAGGCGTATAGGCTTGGCATCGTCGAAGAACGAAGTCCGGTGAACATAATTCGCCGCGACGATGTAGCCGGTGGCATGTTTGGTCGAAAAATCCCAACCATTTGTGTGCTGGAAAATGTACAAATCGTTCTCGAACGCGCCAACCTGGACCGTATCGCTCGGGTTAAGATGGTAGGCGACTCTGCCACCCCAAGCCTGGGCGTCCGGGCCAGGGAAGTCTGCATTACGAGCCTGAGTACCGTTAAAGCACAGGCCACAAAATGTAGGTTGCATGAAGCTGAAAATCGGATTGATCCGGCCAACCTCTACATCGAGGTGATGGTCCAGGAAATTCGACTCAAGAGAGAGTCTGCTCAGCATGGTGGTGTTATACCCACCGGCGCCGGGGAAAAAATAGCTGTTACTGTAAAATACGAAGCCAAACGCGTGATGCGACAATATGTATTGGGTCTCATCAATATTCAGCGTCGTATTCGGAATATCGAGAATACGGTCCAGATCTAAGGTGATGCTATATTTGATATCACCCGAATTCATTGACATATTTGGAACGCGGCCGGTCTGAATTTCATGAAGAAAAAAGTCATCCGCCATTATGCCGACGTGTACGCCGTGGTCACTGAGATAATTTCCGACGCCGGATAGCGGGCCAGAAAGCTGCCCCGGAGGCGGAATACCTTTAAACACGGGAACGCCAGGCGGAATCGTTTTGTTAAGCGGGGCGTCGACGGTCAACGGGCTATGAATATCCGTACCAACTTGAATATCCGTACCAACTTGCACGGTCGGCGTGGCTGGCTGCGCATGCGCCACCCCGCAATGCAACGCAATCCCTACCGAAACACAGGACACAAACTCTAAATATCGCATCTTTTCTCTCTCCCTTAAGATTTTTTTTGCAACGATTATTATGGTGATTCGGCCAGAAACAGCGGGCCGTAAATTCAGCGCTAGTTACAAAAAATGACCAATTCAATTGAGCCTATCGAATTGTCCGACAAGTGTACGGATTAAGTTCTCTCGATGTATTCGCTTGGTGCACAAGCGCTTTAAGCGCAATCGCATTCTAGCTTTTTTGCTGCCGACTGTTCACGCTTTAACTTATTCTTAGGGTGATTCGCGCTCGGGGTTAATCTAAATTTTGACGGGCTAAAAGCGGCTGGCTGTTCGTGCACGACACAGCCTGCCGCTTTTACCCAGCGAACGCGGCGACAGATCAGTTTTGGTCATGCTGATCTTCGCCAAGCTCTCGTGAACTTAGCGAGCTGGCCCGGTGCTGACAGCAGGCTTAAACCGCTCATTGATCGTCCGGTTCGCGAGCATCAATGCCGTCCGTTCGACGGCTAAACCAGGGTTAGTGCGGGCCATCGATATATCGCGGAAATAACGTTGCATACGGCTACCGTCCTTGGCCGCGGCACTCGTGCCGACCGAGGTGTAAAGCAGATCGACAACATCCCCCGCCAGTCGCGCCGCATGCTGCAGTCCGGCCTGGATCCGCATATCGTCAACCTCGGTGTAGCTGCTGGGATCGGTGATGCCGCTCGCGCAATAATCGAGATAGGACTGTGCACCTGCGAGCACGGCATTCCTCGCCGTCTCCAGCATGCCGAGGGCAAGACCGTACGGCCTCAGAAAATCCTGCACTCCACCGCCCATCGGCCCCGCCGGGGCTGCCAGCTTCGCTTGCACGATCCGCTCGAATTCATCAAGTGCGGCGTAACCGATGCCTACGAGGATCGAGGTGATCTCCGTCTGGAAGAAGCCGAACATCCGGCCGGAGTACATCGGATTATGGTGAATATGATAACCTTCGGTACCGCCAAGAATATCGATGGAAAATAAATTTTGCCGAACCACGAACGATTTCGGCACCAGCGCCTTGCTGACGCGGATGCTGTTGGAACCGCTGGCGCGCAGGCCGATGAAGCCACGCCAGTTGTCGAGCATCTCCCATTGCGCGCGCGGCACCGCGGCGGTGCCCAACTGTGGCGGCAGCGACGGGTCGTCGCTTTTGATCTGAACGCCGAAAATCGCGAAATTGCTGTGCGGTGAACCCGAACAATAATCCCACAGCCCATCGATGATCCAGCCATCCTTGGTCTCCGTCGCAGTGCCGGTGGGCACACCGCGCGCAGGTGCAGCAAATTCTCCATCCTCTCCGAACAGCAAATCCTGCCCCTCCTTGGAGAAGAGTGCCGCCACATTCAAAGAATGAGCCGCGGCGAGGCAGAGCCCCCACCCGGTTCCAGGGCAGCCGCGCGAAATTTCCATGATGACACGAGCGTAGACCGTCAGGTCGAACTCGTAGCCGCCGTACATCTTCGGCTGGAGTATCCGGTAGAATCCCGCACGGCGGAAGCGCTCATGCATCTCAGCGGAATAGGATCCGCGCTCCTCGCTGGCCGCCTGATCTTCCAGCAGCAGCGGACGCAATGCCACGGCCCGGCCGACAATTTCGGCTGGGGTAAGTCCCGGCTCGGGCTGCGCCAGCCGAGCCGAATTGCTGGGACGCGTTATTGTCTTGATGTTCATGACTTATATTTTCCTCCTCAAAAACATATTTGGTTTTCAGTCGAAGAGCTCAAGCAAAACAAGAGACTGCCGATAGCCGTCCGCCATATGTACATCTACCGGTCGTAATCATAATTTTGACGGCGCAGTACCGGAGATTTTTTTATTGTTCGACATCGAACGAAGGAGAAAAATCATGCCTAAAAATATCGCGCCGCGCATCGCAGCGGTGGAACCAAATTCTATGACGAATGACCAGCAACATGCGGCTGACATCGTGAGCGCCGGGCCGCGCGGGGCAGTGCGCGGGCCGTTCGCGGTGCTGCTGAACAGCCCTGGCGCATTCAGCGCAGCCCAGGGGCTCGGTGCCTATCTGCGATTTGAGAGTTCGTTGCCGGCCAATCTGCGCGAGCTCGCGATACTGACGACGGCACAGCACTGGCAACAGGATTATGAGTGGCGCGTCCATGCCGCCATCGCGCGAGAGGCCGGTGTGAACGAACAAGCAATCAAATCACTCGCTGCCGGCGGAGCGGTTTCAGGCCTCTCGCCGGAGGAATCGATCATTCACAATTTCTGCCAACAGCTGCACCGGACCAGGAATGTTGATGATGCAATTTTCGTAACCGCCAAGCGGCTGCTTGGCCCAGCGCTCGTGATCGACCTTTGTACAGTGTGCGGCTATTACGCCTTGCTTGCAATGGTGATGAACGTCGCGCGCAACCCTGCACCCGCGACGCCATCTCCGTTTACCGGCTAAGCCTGCTGCCAGGCCAAAGCGCGATTGCTTCTTTTAGGTGGTCGCAATCGCCGCCTTGGCATCCGGTAGCGTATACAACTTGAACCTGTTGGCCAACGGCCCACCTATAGCGATCAACTTGCCACCCTGGTCGATCGGACCAAGATCGACCGGCTCGGCGCCCAGATCCCGTAACAACCCCGCAACGGCCGCATTGGCCTCCGCATCCGAGCCGGCTAGGAAGAGAACATTGGCATCGCCCTGCGGCGGCAGGGACTGGTCGAACACCGGGATGGGCTCGTGGTTGAACGCCTTGACGAGACGCGCGCCCGGCACATGACCGGCCACCACATCGCTCGACAATACACCACCGATGTCGATGACATCTTCTGGTTTCGGCCCGAGACGATTATTTGTCGCATCGATTACGATCTTGCCGCGCCAATCGAGCCCTGACGTTGCAGCTTCAATCTGCGGCCAGCGGATCGCGAGGATGACGACGTCCGCCTGCCGCACCATATCCGCCGGCGTGGCGGCGCTGACGTCGCCTTCAATACCCTGTACGAGCCCGGCCAACGTGTCGGGGCCCCGCGAGTTGGAAAGGATAACCTTCCAGCCCGCCTTTGCCGCCTTTGGTGCCAGCATCTGGGCAAGTCGGCCAGCCCCGAGGAAACCAAGTGTCTTCAACGAAATTCTCCATCACTAGTTTGATATTTAGAGTGCCGCAAGCCTTATAGCATCCGGCGCCGGCAGAACAACGAAAGGCGCTGCCGCCCGCCAGGTGTACGAAGGTTTCCGCGCGTGCTGCTGGCGGCTAGCAGCACGCACTGCAGTGTTTAGGCGCGTTGATTCCAGCAATTGCGTCTCGATCTGGTCGCGCGCCGCCAGCAACGGCCTGCTCAACCCCTCACATGCCTGCTCGAAAGTTAGATCCACGACATTCCATATGACGCTGATGCTGGCGATCGCCTTCCCGTCGAGGCGCACCGGCACCGCGATGCTCGCACAGCGACCATTCGGCAGATCACGGCAAATGCTGAAGCCCTCACGATACCCGTCCTTCACCATGTCGTCGATCGCTTCAAGATTGTCGACTGGTAGATCATGCCGCACCGCATGTGCACAAAGACCTGCGATGATCTCGTCGCGCCGCGCCGCGTCGCAATGGCTGAAATAGGCCTGGCCGAGGGCGCTTAGCAGCAAGGGGCACGACTGCCCGACCATGCCGATTTCAGACGACATCGAACTCTGACGATATGTCGATTCAATGATCAACATGACGTTCTCGCGAAGGACCGCCAAACCGCATGGCCAGACTACCTCAGCCGTAAGCTCGCGCATGACCGGGCCCGCGATGGTTCTTAATTTATTAAATTCGTCGCCGCCACCGGCCAACCGGCGGACACTCGGGGTGAGCCGGAACACCCGCGAATTCGGCCCCTGGTAAACCAAGTCCAACTCCTCCAGTGCTTCGAGAATGCGATGCACCGTTGGCCTCGGCAGGCCAAGCGCCTTGCCGATATCAACCGGGTTTGCGCCTTTCACTCTATTTAGGTAGCGCAGCACCTCAATGCCACGTGCCAGCGACCTGATCCGTTTATATTTCATCGACCGCCCCCCTTTTTTAAAGATTATATATTGGCTCGAGGCTTTAATCGAGCAACGTCACGGCACAAGTTCCGCTTGTGTGGTAGACTGGGGGCACCTGCAGATAATAACTCTGATACGGCGCCCCTAGTCAAGACTTTAAACGTTAAGCCGGTTACGCGGCGCCGAACTTGGACACCAACCCTTCGAGAGCGCCGGAAATGTCGGCGCCGATGCCCTTCTCGGCCATCGGGCGCATCTCCTCGGGAACCTCGACGGCAATGCTATATTCAACTTCGGCATCCTTCCCGGCTTCGGTCACCGTGAAACTGGCGAGGAAACCTTCAAGACGTGGTGCGCCAGGCGCAAGCTCCTGATTCGGCACCATTTCATAAGAGAGGACACGTCGAGCATCGTCGCGTTCCGCGATGCGATCGAGCACCGTATTGCCGCGCTTCATGAGCACGACGCGCTCGCCCTCAATTTTTCCTTTCTCCGCCGATGTGATGTGCGGCTGCCATTCCGCGGCATTGTAGAAATCACGGATGTAGGCCCACACGGTATCAGCGGAAGCCGCCAGTTTAATTTTTTGCGATACTTTCATAACCATTCTCCTTGTTTATCGTTAGTCACAAACGTCACGTTCACATCCGTCGGATATTATCCGCGAAGCCAACCTTCATGGGGGTGATCGATTTGACCTCATCGGCCGTAAAACCATCCACCATCGCCGTCACGAGGAAGCGCCCGTCGATCCGCTCAAGCACGGCGAGATCGGTAACAACCACATCGACGCAGCCAGGCGCCGTAATCGGACAAGTGCAGCTCTGGACGAGTTTTGGTTTCCCCTTGCTGTCACAATGCTCCATCAGCACGATCACGCGGCTTCCGGACGCAGCAAGATCCATGGCGCCACCAATTCCACCGCCGATCTGGCCAGGTAGCGCGTAGTTGGCAAGGTCGCCCTGCTCGCTCACCTGATAGGCGCCGAGCACGACAGCCGAAAGTCGGCCAGAACGGGCGATCTCAAACGAGACGACGCTGTCGAATACCGCCCCGCCCGGACGCATCTGGATGAAATTGCCCGCAGCATCGAAGAAATCAACATCGATTTCTCCAGAACCTTGTAGCAGATCATAGCCCAGCGCGCCATTTTCGGCATGCAGGATAATCGTCTTGCCCTCAATATGGCCTGCGACCAGCGTGGGCAGGCCCGAGCCGAGATTGACATAGGCGTCATCGGGCAGCAGAGCAGCAGCGCATCTCGCCATGCCGGAGCGACTGAGTGCCGGCTTGCCTAAATATTCGCGATTGCTGTCGGCAGCGCGCCGCCCCATCTGCCCCTTCGGGGCAGGATAGGTGGTTGTGGTGCGGACCACGCGCGACACAAAGATGCCTGGCAGGCCGACACGCTCCGGCGCGATTTCACCTGCCTCGACGATCTCCTCGACCTCGACAACGGTGAGCTTTGCCGCCTTGGCGAAGCTGGCGTGAAAATGCGCACTGGTGCCGCGGAACTCGACATTGCCGAACCGGTCGGCGCGATGACCTCTGATGAGCGCGACATCCACCGGCAAGGCATGTTCCAGAACGAAGTTTTTGCCGCCAAAACTGCGCAGCTCCTTACCTTCCTGTAAAGGCGTGCCGACGGTCACCGGGCTGTAAAAGGCTGGAAGGCCGGCACCCGCGGCACGCATGCGCTCGACCAGTATGCCTTGCGGCACCAGCTCCAACTCAATTTCGCCCGAGGCAATCTTCGCCTCCTCCGGCGACGGCAGACCGGGCCGGGACGAAAAGGATAAAACCAGCCGCTTGACCTGATCGTTCTGCACGAGAATTTGGGGCCGAAAATCGCCGCCCGCGCCGAGCGAGTTAGCGACGATGCGCAGGTCGCGCGCACCCTGATCACGCAAAGCTATGACTAGGCTATTGGGGTAGGAATGGCCAACGCCGAACCCGGCAATCGCGACGGATGAACCATCCGCGATGTCTGCCAGTGCCGCCGCCGGACTTTCAAAAACTTTCTGCATAAATATTCCGCCTTTCTACTGGGCAAGGGTGAAGCGCGGCAGCGCCGCGCCGTCACCCGCATCGTGGAAGATAACGCGCACGCGCTGCCCGATTTTGAGATCTGCCGTGTCGGCATCGACGATGTTGGTCAGCACACGGGCACCTTCGTCGAGATCAACCAGCGCTAGAATGAAGCTACACTCCCGATAGTCCCCCTCGCCACGATGAACCAGGGAAAAACTATAGATCTCCCCCGCTCCGGATACCTGGCGCCATTCAACATCTAGCGAGCCGCACGCACCGCAGAAGCGTTTTGGATACCAGATGGGATGATTGCAGCTCGTGCAGAAAGGCAGGACAAGCCGTCTTTCCTTTGCCGCCGACCAAAAAGGAGCGGTTTCCGGCGAGATGAACGGCGCCGGTACCGGCAGCTTCCGGGTTTCATCATTTTTATCCATTACGCGTCCCCCCGCCCCAGCACCAAAGTGACGCTGGCCTGACGCGACATTCCGCCGCCAGTGCCGTGAGCTACGGCTAATTTACAATCGCGCACCTGCGTCTGCGGCGTCGCTTCACCGCGCAGTTGGCGAACAGCCTCGACGATTTTGACCAGCCCGCCCTGATAGCCAGGATGGTTATTGCAGAGGCCACCACCATCAGTGTTAATCGGGATCACGCCATCCAACCCGAGTGCGCCGTCCGCCACGAAAGAACCACCTTGGCCTTTCTTGCAAAAGCCGAAATCCTCGAGCGTCATGATGACGGTGATTGTGAATGAATCGTAAATCGACGCATAGTCGATATCGCTGAGCGAAATGCCGGCCTCGGCCAGTGCGCGCGGCGCCGATTGGGTGGCGCCGGTGCTGGTGAAATCATTGAGCCCGCGGCCGCTATGCTTTATCGCCTCGGCATGACCCAGCACCGACACTGACGGCCGCTTCAGGCTGCGCGCGATCTCCGGCGCGACAACGACAATGGCGCCGCCGCCATCGGTGACCACGCAGCAATCAAGCCGATGCAGCGGATCGGCGATCATCGGCGAGTTGACGACATCTTCCACCGTCACACGTTTGCGTAGCAGAGCATTGGGGTTATACTGCGCATATTCGGACGCCGCGACCTTGACCGCCGCGAGTTGTTCAGCAGTGGTCCCGAATTCATGCATATGCCGCCGCGCCGCCAGCGCATAGATGCCAGCATTGGTCTCGCCATAGACCGTTTCGAACGAGAATTCCGGCGTGTCGACCGTATGCTTCGCGCCGCGCACCATGCCGCGCACCTTGGCACCTTGCGTGATGAGCGCTACACGGCACTTGCCCGCGGCGATCGCTGCGGCAGCATGCCCGACATGAGCGAGATAGGACGAACCGCCAACGAAGGTCGCGTCGATGTAGCTCGGATTGAGCCCGAGATATTCGGTAAGCGAGACACCGCCAAAACCAAGCTGCCCGGTGGAGAAGAAGCCATCGACATCACGGATCGACAGGCCAGCATCAGCAAGCGCGCCCATCGCGCATTCGGCATGGATCTGCTGAACCGAATGATTCGGCAAATCGCGCGCCGGGTGCTCATAGGCGCCCACGATATGGGCCTTGCCTCGAATACTCATCTACATTCCTTCGCTCGTTCAACCGAATTGCGCACGCCACAAACGGTTTAAGAAAACAATCTACCAAGTGCTGGAATGCGGTCCTGAAGCCCCGCTTCCCGCAGACACCACCAAGTCATCGCCTGGTTGCTGGTCAGCACCGGCGCGCCGAGGTCACGCTCCAAATCGACGATGACATCGAATACGCGGATCGCTGTGCAGCTCAGAAAATAGAGATCCGCACCGCTGCCGGCCTCGTCCATCGCCTGGCGATACCATTGCCCGGGTTCAACCGCGGACATTGCCTTGCCCTCGGCGAGCCCCATCCCGGTGCTTCGCACCACGTCAAGGCCAAGATGCTGCAAAAACGCCACCTCGCGCTCGACCACGGCATCTATGTAAGGGGTGATAAGCGCAATCCGGCGTCCGCCCAATGCCTTAAGGGCCGCGACGATCGCGTCAGCCGTGCTCGTTGCCGGCCGCGCCGCCACCGCCTCCATACGCCGCCGCAAAACCTCGCCCATGGCTGCATCGAATGTCGAAACCGCTGTGCAGTTGAAAACGATTCTGTCCACCCCCGCATCCGTCAACAGGCTAGTGGCGTCCTCCACTCCTTTGGTCATCCCCAGGAGGTCATCACGTGTACTGCCTGCCAGTTTGAGCCGGGTTGTATGCAGCGAAACGCCGTCTGGCAGGATGCGCGCAATTTCAGGCTCCGCGACCGGATTACTGGAAGGCAGAAGCATACCCAGGCGAAGCCGCCAGCCGAAGCCCCTGCCCCGCGCAGGGTCAGAATCTGTCATGTTCGTTCTCCCCGGTACACGCGATCATAACTGCGTGTAATTCTTAACCGTACTTGGCGATGACGGCTTGTACCGGCGGAAGCCAAGGCTGGCCAAATGGTTGCAGCGGCGCGTCCGCCTGGTGTCCAACAACTGCCTTGCCCTCGGCCTTCTGCCGGGTTAGGATTTCATTCACCGGGTTTCGAAGAAAGCTCGGAAAGAAGTTTTCGTAAACCAGGAAAAGCTCTGAAAATAAATGACCGAAGTCATACGCGCGCTTTCCCGCGGCGTGAACGCGTTGAAAATACTGAACGAGACCGGCGGTGCGACCTGCCAGGTGGTCGCTGATAAACTTGGACTTTCTCGCCCGACAGTGTACCGAATATTGGAAACACTGGTCGATAGTGGGCTCGTGTCAATGGAGGACGGGAAAGTCTTCCGCCCGACTTTCGCAACGCGGGCGCTCGAGAATGGATTGACCGATGAGGCCTGGGCATTATGGGCGGCCGCGCCCGTCCTGATCGAACTACAGAAAGAAGTGATCTGGACCTGCGAGATTGCCACATTCGAGGATCACGCCATGGTTCTCCGTGATGCGATGCACTTGCAGAATCCGTTCCGAATTGATGTCAGAACATTTGACGACCGGCTGCGCTCCATGCTGACGAGCGCGGTCGGCCGCGCTTATCTCGCTTTCTGCCCGTCGCAGGAAGCCGAACTTATCCTGACCCACCTCGAACGCTTCGGCGATCGTGTCGATGCGGCCGCCCACGTCCATGCGCAAACGCGGGCAGCCCTGCAGACTGTCCGGAAGAAAGGATATGCAGTCGAACAACGCACTGATTATCCCCGCGCCACCTTGATTGCCATGCCGATCCGGTATGGCGGCCGCGTGCTGGCCTGCATCGACATCGCCTGGGTCTCGAGCGCTATCAAACTGCGTGATGGGCTCGGCCAGTTCCTGCCCGCGCTGAAGCGCGCGCAGACCAAAGTTGAGAGTATACTGGCGCACAACCCTCCGGCTTGACACCGCCCAAGCAGGGCGCCGGGTATATGCCCCTCGTTCACTGCGCGGACGGCGGCCCCAAGCATATTTTCCCAAACAGATGACAGGCCTAGCGTCAAAACGCGTAAATTGCGCGCAGGCGGCGGGCAAACACGTTCGCACATTTGGAGGTAACATCAGTGGAAATCGGACATGTTGGTCTTTACGTCAGTGATTTCGATCGTATGTTGGCATTCTACCAACGCGTTTTCGGACTCGCCATTACCGATATAGACCGCAGCGCGAAGCGTTCGATTGTCTTCTTGACCGCCGACCCGACATCGCACCATCAGCTGGTCCTGGTCACGGGCAGGCCGGAGAGCGAGCAGCATCTGGTGAACCAGATCTCCTTCCGCCTGAAAGCGCTCGCCGAACTACGGCGCGTGTACAAGAAACTTGTCGATGACGGCGTACCAAATCTCGATCCGCTGACGCACGGTACCGCCTGGTCAGTGTACTTCCCCGATCCGGACGGCAACCGAATCGAGGCGTATGTCGACACGCCCTGGTACATCACCCAGCCGCATCGCACGACCATTGACCTTCTGAATTCCGAGGAAGACATTTACGCGCAGACGGAGGCGCTGTGCCGCAATGCGTCAGGCTTCAAGCCTGTGGCGCAGTGGAGTGAGACGACCGCCCGGAACATCAAGCCTATATAAGTAATTCAAGGCATAAAATGACGGATGATTTCGATGTAGCCATAATCGGCTACGGCCCCGTTGGGGCAACGCTGGCGAATTTGCTGGCGCGGCAATCGTTGCGGGTGCTGGTGCTGGATCAGTTCGACCGCGCGTATACGCTGCCACGCGCAACGCATCTCGATGGCGAAGCCGTCCGCATTCTCCAATCGGCCGGCCTCGGAGAGATGTTGGTCTCACATTTGGGCGTCTATCCGCGCATGCGCTTTGAAGATGCCAATGGCGCGCTGCTCATCGACTGGCCACGCTCTACCTTGCCAGGCTCGCATGGATGGCGCGACAGCAATCGCTTCCACCAACCCGAGCTGGAGATAGCACTGCGCGCGCGCGCTGCCGCATCGCCCTCCATCGCGCTGCGTCTCGGCTGGCGTGTCACCGCGATCACGCAGGACGACGGCGCGGCGATTATCGAAGCGACCGATCCGGACGGCAGCACAGCGCGCTTCACCGCGGCGTTTGCCGTAGGGTGCGATGGTGCTCGCTCAACCGTCCGACAGGCGCTAGGCGCGGAGCTGGAGGTCCTGGCAAAGCCTGAACAATGGCTCGTCACGGATTTGATCCTCAATGACGATGCGCCTTCCCTGCCGGGAGGCACAGTGCAATATTGCGACCCGGCGCGGCCATTCACCTATATCGAGGCGGTCGGGCGCCGCCGCCGCTGGGAAGTTATGCTGCTGCCTGGCGACGATCCGGCGCTCTTCGCCACGCCGGACCATGTCAGATCTCTGCTGCGGCGCTGGCTGGCGCCCAAAGACGCCGAGCTGGAACGCGCGGTCGTGTATACCTTCAACTCCGCCATCGCCACACGCTGGCGCAATGGGCGGCTATTAGTGGCCGGCGATGCCGCGCATCAGACACCGCCCTTTCTCGGTCAGGGCCTATGCGCGGGTCTGCGCGACGCGGCGAATCTAGCGTGGAAACTCGCATGGGTGCTCGATGGGCGCGGCGCTCTGTCGCTTCTCGACAGCTACCAAACCGAACTCCGGCCACATGTGGCGCATTACATCACTGAGGCCAACCGCATCGGCGCAATCATCCAGGAAAGGGATCCCGCGCGCGCGCGGGCGCGGGACGCGATGCTGCTGACGCAGCCGCAAGTGCTCGTACCGATTAGGCCCCGGCTCGGCGGCAACGAGGGTACCGACGCGCTCGCCGGCACGCTGGCACCGCAGCCAAGGCTGCGTGATGGGCAGATGCTTGACGACGCGGCTGGCCCTCGCTTCATCGTCCTAAGCCGTACCGGGCTACCCGGCCAAGTAAGCGACGAGACCAAAGCGCGCTGGGCCCGCACGGACGCCGCCATATTGGAAGGCGAGGCGGCTGACTATCTGGACGCCATCGGCGCCGAGGCGGTCGTCATCCGGCCGGATCACTATATTCTGGGCGTGGCGCGCTCTGCGGCGGAGCTTGATAAAGTGACGCAGGCGATCCCGCTGGCGGCCGGCTGAAAAGGGAACGATTGCCATGGAGAGCGCTTTCACTCTCATCGGCCGCGTGGGGGAGGCGCTGCGCCGCCCCGAATGCGTGCTGGCCATGCCTGACGACACGCTGGTCGTATCAGACAGTCGGGGTGGCGTCACGCAAATCTCACCCGATGGAAGCTGCATCCACCGCCCATGCCCCGGCGGCACCACCAACGGTCTGGCGCAGGATCACGACGGCTCTCTTATTCTCGCCGGCATCGACACAGGTACCGTGCACAAGCTGAGGCCCGACGGCACCGTCAGCCTGCTGCTCGACCAATATGAGGGTGAAACTTTGGGCGCGGTCAATTTCGTGCATTTCGACCCAGCGGGCGAGTTGTGGATTACCATATCCACTCGCACCGTCCCACGGTCCCGCGCAATCAACACGCCCATTCCCGACGGCTATCTGCTCAAGCTCACCGCTTCAGGCCCACGTCTGATGGCGAGCGGGATATGCTTCGCCAACGAGATTCGCTTCGATACCGGCATGCAATACGCCTATCTGGCGGAATCGGGCCGTGGGCGCGTGCTCCGCTTCGCGCTGCAGCCCGACGGCACGCTGGGGGCGTCGCGCCCATTCGGGCCCGATCCACTGTTCCCCGGTGCGGTCGTCGACGGACTGGCTTTCGACACCGAGGGAGGCCTGTGGGTAACCGAGGTCACAAGGAACGCGATCTATCGGATCGACCGTGACGGTACCGCGCACTGCCTGTTCGAGGACCCCGAAGGGAAGCTCATCGATTTTCCCGCCAGCATTGCCTTCGGCGGCCTCGACCGAAAGAGCGTTTTCGTCGGCTCCATTCGCATGAACCATGTCCTACATTTCCGCAGCGTCGTGGCTGGCGCACCGATGTGGCACCATCACTGACAGGCGGGCGGCTGTCATGTGTTCAGAGGGTGCAGCCTGTACAAACATACTATTTCGAAATATTCGGCGTCGGAATCAACGCCATATCGGAACGATGCTGCGGCGCCGGCAAGTGCCAAAGCGTCGAGGATGGGTGCAGCGAAAACGATATCTGTGAACTTTTCAGGATCAGTGGGACCGGTTATCAGCGATTGCCATATGCGGCGTGATGTTAAAATCCATCGCAACATCACGCCGCTATGCAAAGTTTTAGACCACTTCCGCCTTAATCGGGTTGCGCAGCACACCGATCTGCGTGATCTCGACCTCGACTATATCGCCGTCCTTCATGAACAGCTTCGGTTCCCGGCGGACGCCAACGCCACCCGGGGTGCCGGTCACGATGACGTCGCCCGGCTCAAGTGGTATGAAGGTCGAGCAATATTCGATAAGATACGGAATCGAGAAGATCATCTCGCTGCTCTTGGCATTCTGCACTTCCATGCCATTGAGGCGCGTCAGCAGATGTAGATCCTGATTATCCGCAATCTCGCCGCGCGTCGTCATCCAGGGGCCGAAGCCGCCAGTCAGATGCCAGTTCTTGCCCGGCCCCCATTGCGGCGTATGCCGCTGCCAGTCGCGGATGCTCCCATCGTTGTAGGGTGCATAACCGGCGATATACTCCCATGATTTTTCCTGAGAAATGCGGCGCCCGGCCTTGCCGATGATCACGGCAATCTCGCCCTCATAATCGAAGGTCGGCGATTCAGGCGGCAGGATCATCGGCTGCAGATGGCCGACCTGGCTTGTGGCAAAGCGCGCGAACACCATCGGCTTCAGGCTGGGATCACGGCCGATCTCGGTGCGGTGCGAATCATAATTCACACCGATGCAAATGATCTTTGGCGGATTCGGGATCACAGGCAGGAACTCGACATCCGACTGGGCGTAATCGCCCGTCGCACCCGTGAGCGCAGCTTCAACGTCCGGCAGCGCGCCGGCCTTCAGTACATCGACCAGATCGACAAAACGACCTGCGAACTTGCGTCCGAGATCGACAATTTTCTCATCCACGATCGCGCCAAAGCTGGCCCGCCCGTCGATTTTGAAGCTTAGTAATTTCATAAAAACTTTCTCCTTGATATATGTAAATGAGACGTTTGAATCACAGGTTGACCGATAACTGGGAGCGATGTCTACGCCGCGTGCTTCGCGGGCAGCGGAAAGCGATCCAGGTATTTTATATATTCCGGCTCAAGATCGATCTCGATCGCCGCCATCACGCGGACCAGCCCGTTATATTCCCCGATCGCGACCAACAGGTCGACAAGATGCTCGTTGCTGAGCTCCGCGGTCAGCGCGTCGAACAGGTGTTGCGGGAGAACCAGATTATCGGTGAGGGAACGGGTCGCGGCCAGAACGGTGGATGCCAATGGCTCAAGATGCGAAGACTTGCCCTCGGTCTCCAACCCGATCGCGCGGATGTCCTCCTCGCTCAAGCCAAATGAAAGAGCGACATCAATGTGATGCGCCCATTCATAAGCGGACCGAGTTGAATATCCCACCTGTAGAATCGCCAACTCGCGCAGTCGCGCGCTCAGGCCGCTCTCATGGCGCAAATACATCCCACGCAAGGCCACCAGCCGCGCCAGGCGCGGACTGTGGGCGACTGCACGCGTGATATTCGACTTTAGACGCGGAATGTCCTGATCTTCCGCCGCCAGATCGGCTTGCTCAAGGTAGCGTAAACGCCCCATAACTCTTCATTCCCTCATGATTCGAAAATCAGGCCGCCTCTGCCTGGGCTTGGCGTACGATCGATTGGGGATCGAGATTCCCTTCAGCAAAATCTATCAGATCTGGCAAATAGCCATCCTGCGAGCAGATCACGAAATCGCCGCGAATCAGCCCCTCAACCAGCACGCCTGCCGCATGTTCCGCGCTGACCCGCACGGTCCGCCGCTCCGGCACGCCGATGCGGAAATCTTCCGGGGACGGCATATTAGGCCCCATCGGCGGCGGCCCGCCGGGACGGTCCGATGTAGCGGTAACACCGGGACAGAAGACCGATATTGAAACCCCCGTTCCCGCCAGAGCATGGAAAAAGGCGTAGCTCATCGATAATTGCGCGCCCTTTGAGGCAATATAAGGCCCCATGAAGCGAATCGGTGGGTCGGGCAGCAGCGCCAGCCCCGACGAGGTGTTGACGATATGGCCACTGCCCCGCGTCAACATATCCGGCAGAAAGGCGCGAATCATCCGCACATAGCCGAGAACATTCACCTCAAATGCGTCACGCCATTGCGTGATTTCCGTGTCGATGACCGGGCCCGTGATCGGCGGCTTGGCGGCATTGTTGATCAGTATGTCAACGGGGCCGGCAGCGGCGCGCAGCTGCGCCACCTCAGCATCATCGCGCACATCGCAACGCAAACCGCGAGCCCGCCCGCCCGGCAGATCGCGCGCGGCCGCCTCGGCGCCGGCGCCATCTAGATCGGCGATGATGATCCGCGCGCCCAAATCGGTGAAGCGCCGCGCGGTTGCCCGACCGATGCCGGTGGCGGCACCTGTGATGAGAATCGTCTTTTTATCAAATTGAGTCATACTGTCGATTCCATATTTTCTGCTCGGCTCAGAGAATGCTCTGCTAGAAGCTGCATGAAGGATATCCAGGAGCGCCGGTCGGCCGCTTCATCGTATGCGAAGCCGGGCATGGAAGGCACGTCGGGATCGGTGAAGCCATGCCCCACCCCGCCATAAAGACAGAGTTGGTAGTCCACACCGGCCGCGCGCATTTCATTACCAAACGCAACAAGAGACTCGATGGACACGAACGGATCAGCATCACCGCAACACACTAGCACCGAAGACGTGAGCGCGGCAGCCCCCCTCTCGCTCGTCACCGAGCCGTGGAAGACGCTGACACTGCGCAGCGGCGCACCGGCGCGGGCCAACTCCAGCGCGCACCAGCCGCCAAAGCAATAGCCGACAGCAGAAAGATCGCCCTGGCCGACCCCGCTCAGCGCCGCCAGTTCTGCCAGCGCCGCCTCCATACGCGCCAGTAGCACATCCGGCCTCGCCTTCAGCTCGGCGACCCAGCCTCGCGCCTCGTCGGGATTGCGGGCAAGCCGACCTTCACCATGCAGGTCCGCCGCGAACGCCGCATAGCCGTTCGCCGCCAGCACATCCACCCGCCGCCGCACATGTCCGCTCAGGCCTGGTGCTTCGTGGATAATCAATACCCCGCCTCGCGGCGGGGCCATGGCGGGCGCTGCGTAATAGCCGCGCCCCTGCGTGCCGCCGCCATGATAATCGTGGAAAATCCCCATGCTCACCCCCCCTCGACCGCAAATTGAGTGATGACAGGCAACGCAAACACCATTGCATGGATCCCCATGCTTGAGATCAGCCGGCCGATGTCTAGTACCTCATCGACGCTGGCCCCATGTGCGAGTGCTGCGGCCACATACTGGCGCACACCCGCTTGGTTGAGCTGCGTGCATTGCGCATGTACCGCCAGCGCGATGAGATGCGCATCCTTGACTGACAGCGCCGCATGCTGTCCGCGCACCGGAGCTGCCGCGAAATTAAGCCATTTTTCATAAAAATCGCTGTCGAGCGCAATGGCCGGCTCAATCTCAGCCAGCACCTGTCCAAACAGCGCCGCGTGATCCACCTTGACGCGGGCCGCAGTCGGCGCATCCGTACGCTTTGCCGCATCGGGCACCATTGCCGCAACTGCCTCCGCAACCAGCAAATAGGAGTGGATCCCCATCGCGCTCACAGTGGCCACCACCGAGAGTAGTTCTGCCTTCGTAGCACCTAAAGCCAGCGCCTCGCGCGCATGATTGCGCAACCCCTTCTCGAACATATGTGTCGGCGTGCAATTTGTGGCGACATAGACTAATTCACGAAATTTTGGCGTCAGCGCGCCTCGGTCCGCAACATGGGCCGAAAAATCGAGATAGGCGGCGACATAAGCCGGTGACCAAGCAAGCATGCCCTCCCAATCGTCATTCCAATGACCCCGGCGGCTCCGGAACGCCTCGCGCACTTCATCGGGATCAAGCTCATTCGTCATGAGTCATGCCCTCAGAATGGTGTGAGCGGCGGCAGGCCGAAATGCAGCCGCGCAGCATTCACCGCCGTGCGTGAATGCTGCTGCACGAAATGCGTTTTCTGCACGCCAGCATCGCGATAGAGCCGCGCCAGCATCGAATCCATGGCCCCAATGCTGGTTCCAGCCGTGGTGAAGATGATCTCCAGTGCCTCCCAAGCAAGCTGACATGCCAACTGCGCCGCGGCAAACAGACGGCGGTCGGTCTCTTCGCTGAAATTACCGCCCGTCACCGGATCAGCCGTACAGGCCTCGACATATTGTTCGGTCACTTTCAGCAGCAAAGCCTCCGCAGCATCGACCTTGGCCTGCGCGTCACCATAATATTGCTGAAACTCGTGACTCTCAAAAAGATACATCTTTGGTGAAAAGCGCATCTTCTTCGTCCGGCAGATTTCCTCGTAAAGGTCAAGCGCGCCTTTGACGGTGCCGACAACCACGGATCCCAGTTCGATCAGAAAGAACGATCCCTTGCGCCCGTTATACATTGGGTTCTCGTGCACAGCCCCCTTGCCCGGTGCCTGCCACATCGTCATTGCCGCAGTGCGGTATTCGGGCACGAAAACGTTGTCAATTACCACGCGGCGAGAACCGGTGCCCTGCATCCCCATCATGTGCCAGTTATCGACGATACTCAAATCTTTGCGATCGACGAGCATCAAGCGCGCGACGAAGCTGCCATCGTCCTCGGGCACAAGCCCGCTGACCATGACATGTGTGGAAACATCGCAGCCGGATGCGTAGTCCCAACCGCCACTGACACGGAACCCGCCCGGTTCGCGTTTCACGGGCAAGGGAGACCCGACCGACGGGCAGCGATAATCGCCATCCTCGCCATAGGCCTCCACCTGCGCAGCCTCAGCAAAATCCGCCAGCATGATAGGGTGCCCAGAAACAAGCGCCAGCGCCCAGGCAGTTGATGGGCAGCCACGCGCGATCTCAATCATCACGCGGACATACGAGTCCAAACCAAACTCATAGCCGCCGAATCGGCGCGGCTGCACGATCCGGTAAAATCCTGCGCTAAGAAACTCCTGATTGGCGCACTCCAACATCCGCCCCGCCGCCTCGGTCTGCGCCTGGCGCGCACGCAGCGTCGGGATCATCGCACGGGCGCGAGCGAGCAGATCAGCCGGGGTCAACCCTGGTTCCGGAGGCGCAAGGCATTTGGTCGGGCGCACTTGTATCGATGGGTGCGTCTGTGTACTGGACATGGGAACCTCACTTCTTCGCGTCGGCTTTTAGCGCCGGTACTGCCATTGTACTTGTCGATATGCTGCGCAAAGGGAATCCCCGATCTCCGGGCGTCCGCGCCGTGTACGTCTGCGCCGTGTACACTGTTCGGACCTGCTCGAGAACATAGCTGCAAAATGCATCTTGAGTTCGTAACTCTCGCATAAGAACTCTGGGCGCATATAACCTCGGGTCATATAAAATTTGGGGGAATTTAATGAGTGAAGTGGCGCAAGTTGTAATCAAGAAGCGGAAACATAAGATACAAAAAAAATGGCAAGTCTTGGCGGCGTGTTCGCTCATCATCTGCATCAATGCTGCATTCCCCATCTACGGGGCCAGCGTCGTCAACACGGCCATGGTCTCTTCCATGGGGGCGGACCGCAGCCTGCTCGGCCTATTCATTGCGGCCAATATGTTGGTCACCGGCTCAACGGCGCCGCTGGTGGGCCTGCTGGTCAGCAAGTTCGGCGCACGGCCCGCGCTCGCCTTCGGGAGCCTCATGCTGGTCCTTGGCTCCTTGGCCATGGCGACCTTGGTGCACGGGCCGGTAACTGCGGTTATTACTTTTGCAATATTCGTCGGGCTGGGTATGAGCTTCGGTGGCTTTGTCGCCAACCAGGTCTGCACCGCCGGCTGGTTCCGCGATGATCGGGCCCGCCCGTTCGGTATCCTGTACGCGACCATGGGTGCAGGCGGCTTCGTGGCACCGTCACTCATCAACGCTGTGATCCTCGATGAGGGCACCTGGCAGTCCGGCTGGCTGGTGTTTGCCGTGCTCGGCTGCGTAGCACTTTGCCTGTCGCTCTTCGTGGTGCGTGATGCTCCGATCCACGAAGAAGCCGTTGTTTTCACACCTCCCGCTGATCCCGCTGACGTGGCCACACCTGTACGCGGCGGCGGCGTATTCGCGCTGGCGTTGCCCATCATGCTGATCTGTATCTTGTCGGGTGGTGCCAGCAGCGCGTTTTACATTGCTCATGGCCTGTCATTGCTTAAAGATTTCGGGCATCAGCTCACGCCGGCGACGACCTCAATGTCACTGATGGCCGCCTCGACACTCGCTGGTAACCTCACCGTTAGTGCCATCGGCAAGCGGTACGGCGTCCGGTGGATTCTGGCGATTGGCTCCCTCACCTTGGCCGTCGGCATTTTATTGCTCGGCGATGCACGGTCAACGACGCTGCTCTTCGTATATCCTTTTTTCTTCGGCGCCGGCTTTGGCGCGGTTCAGGTCGGCGGGATGGCGTTGCTCGCCAAATGCGTGAAAATCCATCGCTTTGCCCTGATCTCGGGCATCGTCTTTGCGCTGGACACGCTTTGCAGCGCAAGCGGACCGGTTTTCGGCGGTATAATGTATGACAAAATTCATACTTATCTGCCGATGATCCTGGTACTCGCCGGGCTTAATGCGAGCGCCGCCGTTCTGCTTTTGCTCGGCAAGCGAGTCTTTCCCGTAGGCGCGTAAGCTTTGCCGCGATCCTGCAGAAATCCGATTAGATCCTGCAGGATCGCCGGGCATTTTTGCTCCAAACTGCCGGGTCAGAGGAGTTGGGCCGGCAGCTGGCACTCGTATCGTAGAAATAAATGGGGAAAAAATGAGCTCTAAAACACGATTTGGTTCACTGGCCGATTATGACAAAGGCGAGGTCGTTCTAATTAACGACAATCCAAAGAACTACGTTTTCTCGAATGTCTTCGAAGTGGCGAACGGTGCAGCGCCATATGAGCGCGTGGCGGTTGCAAAAAATTTCGAATATGTGATCGAGATCCTTCGGGCGGATGGCGAATCCCCCTGGTTCACCTGCGCGCATGACGAATTCGCGCTGTGCATGGATGGCGAGGTGGAGGTGCACCTGGTCAAGCTCGCCGACCCCGCCGCTCACGTTGACCCCGCCAGCCAGGGTGCACACCAGCTGAAGGGCGATCCAGATGGCCATAAGATGGGCCGGCTGATCCTGCGCCGCGGCCACCAGGGCCTGTTGCCGCGCGGTGCTGCCTATCGCTTTTTTGCCGCCGAGCCGGCCTGCGTGATGCTGCAGACCGTCGAAGGCCCATTGACGGTTCAAAAATGGAACGAAATCTGCCAAAGCACCTGAGTCTGCAACAATTACACTGAAAGGAACAAACCGATGGCCATGCGCGAAGCCGACACGACGCCGCACTCCCACGGCGCTGATGTCCTCACCGAAAAAGACACCGCAATCCTGCCTACCGACAACGAAACCGGTTACCGCGCATTCCGCGCCGGCAGTTTCTCCTTCCGCCGCGACGGGTATTTCGCCCGCATCTCCTGGCCCGGCGGCACCCATACACTGCCCGTCGATGTATTTTTGCGCGCCTTGATGCGCGACGTCGCCTGGGGTTTCTTCTACGGCACGGTAAATTTTGACGATGTCATCGGCACCGTCAATCACTACGGCGAGGTCACATTGTTCGCAGGCCTCTTCAACGATGCCTACCGGAATGCCGGCCGGGATTTTTCGCAGCGTTTCGCTTCGGAAGCACTGATGCCGGTATTCAAGGCCATGGTAGGCGACTGGACCAACGCGAATTACGACCCGTTCGCCGCACCTATGGAAACCGGCACGCCCTGGGGCACCAAGAACGGCAATAATGATGAGGCCGTGACCCGCACGCGCGTTGCCGCTCGCCGCATGGTGGGTCTGCCCGGCGATACGCCTCTGCGCAGCGATGATAACGGTTTTCCCGTGAACCGCCAGTTCAGTGACGTGCCGCAGGACCAACCGCTCGTTGAGGTCGAACCCGGCTTCGAAAACGAAGTCAGCGCCTACAACCTGTTCGGATATCTTTCCCGCTCGGACGTGACATGGAACCCTTCCGTCTGTTCGGTGGTCGGCGACAGCCTGTTCTGCCCCACCTCAGAGGAATTCACCCTACCGGTCGAACATGGCAATGACCGCTGCGAATGGTTTATCACTTTGTCCGACGAGATCGACTGGGACATCCGCGACCGCGAAACCGGCCAGCCGCGCGCCAAAGTAATCACCAAAGCTGGCGACGTGTCCTGTATGCCAGCGGACATCCGCCATAAAGGCTTTGCCGACAAGCGCGCCATGCTGCTGGTCTGGGAAAACGGCTCACCGAAAATCCCCGAGCTCATCGCAAAAGGTGAAGCGCCCGTGGTTGCGGTGTCCTTTTAAACTACTCTTATCCCGGCAGGGCGGCGCCACCTGCGCCGCCCTTTTTTTCACACAACTCTTCAAGGTAATGATATGCCCCTGCTTCCGCCCGTTGATATTTCTACAATTCAAACTCGGCTATTCATCGGCGGCAAATGGGTGGACGGTCTCGCTGGCGGCGAGATCGACGTGTTCAACCCCTATACCGGCAAAAAGCTCGTCGCCATCGCCGAAGCGCGAGAGGAAGATGTAGACCGCGCTGTGGCTGCCGCACAGGCGGCTGCGCCCGGCTGGGCGCGGCTTGCGGCCCATGAGCGCGGCCGCCTGCTGCTGAAGCTGGCCGACGCCATCGAGGCCGATGCCGACTATCTCGTCAGACTGGAAGCCACCAACACCGGTCACCCGGTACGGGATTGCATGAATCTCGACGTACCGCGCACCGTCCTTTGCTTCCGTTATTTCGGCGGCATGGCGGACAAGTTGGAAGGCTCCGTCATCCCGGTCGACGCCGGATTCCTGAATTATCTGGAACGCGAGCCTATCGGTGTGGTCGGGCACATCGTTCCTTGGAATTTTCCGCTGATGTTCGTGAGCTGGAAGCTCGGGCCGGCTCTCGCCGCCGGCAATACGGTCGTGATGAAACCTTCTGAAATCACCCCGCTTTCCACCCTGCGCATCGCGGAGCTCATGCAGCAGGTCGGCTTTCCCGACGGCGTGTTCAACGTCGTCACTGGCTACGGCAACACCGCCGGCCAGCGCATTGCCGAACATCCTGATATCGGCAAAGTCTCCTTCACAGGTTCCACCAATACCGGGCGCGGCATCGTCCGCGCCTCGGCCGGAAACCTCAAGAAACTGCAGCTCGAACTCGGCGGCAAGGGCGCGAATATCATCTTCGAGGACGCGCTTTTGCCGGCCGCCGTAGGAGGTTCCGCCTTCGGCATCTTCCATAACCAGGGGCAGGCCTGTATCGCTGCCTCGCGCTTAATTCTGCACGAAAAGATCGCGGATGCCTTTCTGGATAAGTTTGTTGCCCTCGCACGTTCCATAAAATTGGGCGACCCGCTGGACACCGAAACGGAGATGGGGCCCCTGACCTCCAAGCTGCATCACGAGCGCGTCCTGTCCTACGTCGAAATTGCGAAAGAGGAAGGCGGCGAGATCCTCTGCGGCGGACGCGTCCCGGACGCTGCTGCATTGCAGGCCGGATATTTCGTTGAGCCCACCATCGTCCGCGCTGACCCCAACCACCGTGTGCAACAGGAAGAGGTTTTTGGTCCGTTCGTTGCCGTCAGCACCTTCAAGGACGATGAGGAAGCGCTGGCCATCGCCAACGGCACCATCTATGGTTTGGGCGCCGGCCTTTGGACGCAGAACCTGACCCGGGCGCATCGTTTTGCAAAAGCGATCCATGCCGGCATGGTCTGGGTTAATTGCTATAAGCGCGTGCATCCAGCCTCGCCGTTCGGTGGCGTCGGCCAATCCGGCTATGGCCGCGAGATGGGCTTTGAGGCCATGCGCGAAAATACGCAGCCGAAATCAGTGTGGATCAACGTTGACGCACAGATCCCGCCGTTTTATAAACGTTAAGGTTTGTTTCTTTAGATCAATATGCATTTAGGTTGAACCGGCAGGTTCAAGTTTAGCGCATGAAATTGATCGCAAAAATATAATACCAGCCGCCAAATTTTCTGACTCTCCGGGGATTCCCCCGACGCGGTGAGTTATGATTCGATGTTTCCCGTTGATTTGATTGATGGGAGGCGGTGATGGCTGTGGCGATTGCGGTTACCAATCCGGACTACACG